>Ga0208297_1000382_pt1 | contig 96948 bp, 72 predicted proteins | sample LMS_cellobiose_e_FD_187367 | JGI IMG/M metagenome (GOLD analysis project Ga0208297, IMG submission 187367) | Rumen-fistulated moose microbial communities from Alaska, USA - LMS_cellobiose_enrichment (SPAdes) (version 2) | ecosystem: Host-associated > Mammals > Digestive system > Stomach > Rumen... | reverse complement strand
CTTCTCGCTGTCGCTTCCGGTCACTGCGGCATCCTTGGGATCCTTGCCGTTAGCAGTTACTGTATTGTTGATCTCGCCGGCGTCGACGTCGCTCTGCTTTACGACGTAAGTCGCAGTCGCAGTCGCGGTCTCGCCCGGTGCGATCGAGGTCTTGTCGAGCGCTCCGAGAACGATGCCTTCAAGGACATCGGTCAGAGCAAGGCTGCTCACGGTGACGTTTCCGGTATTCTCAACGGTGATCGTATAAGTTACGGTGTCGCCAACCTTGACGCCGGAGGTCTTGTCCGCAGTCTTGGTAACGGTGATCGCTGCAGATGCAGTTTCAGTGGTCACCTTCTCGCTGTCGCTTCCGGTCACTGCGGCATCCTTGGGATCCTTGCCGTTAGCAGTTACTGTATTGTTGATCTCGCCGGCGTCGACGTCGCTCTGCTTTACAACGTAAGTCGCAGTCGCAGTCGCGGTCTCGCCCGGTGCGATCGAGGTCTTGTCGAGCGCTCCGAGAACGATGCCTTCAAGGACGTCGGTCAGAGCAAGGCTGCTTACGGTGACGTTTCCGGTATTCTCAACGGTGATCGTATAAGTTACGGTGTCGCCAACCTTGACGCCGGAGGTCTTGTCCGCAGTCTTTGTTACAGTGATAGCAGCGGAGGCATCCTCAGTGGTCACCTTCTCGCTGTCGCTTCCGGTGACTGCGGCATCCTTCGGATCCTTACCGGTAGCAGTTACTGTATTGTTGATCTCGCCGGCGTCGACGTCGCTCTGCTTTACGACGTAAGTCGCAGTCGCAGTCGCGGTCTCGCCCGGTACGATCGAGGTCTTGTCGAGCGCTCCGAGAACGATGCCTTCAAGGACGTCGGTCAGAGCAAGGCTGCTCACGGTGACGTTTCCGGTATTCTCAACGGTGATCGTATAAGTTACGGTTTCGCCAACCTTGACGCCGGAGGTCTTGTCCGCAGTCTTGGTAACGGTGATCGCTGCAGATGCAGTTTCAGTGGTCACCTTCTCGCTGTCGCTTCCGGTCACTGCGGCATCCTTGGGATCCTTACCGGTAGCAGTTACTGTATTGTTGATCTCGCCGGCGTCGACGTCGCTTTGCTTTACGACGTAGGTCGCAGTCGCAGTCGCGGTCTCGCCCGGTGCGATCGAGGTCTTATCAAGCGCGCCAAGCTGGATGCCGGCAAGGACATCAGTCAGAGCAAGGCTGCTTACGGTGACGTTTCCGGTATTCTCGACGGTGATCGTGTAGGTCACGGTCTCGCCAGCCTTGACGCCACTGGTCTTGTCAGCGGTCTTGGTAACGGTGATCGCTGCAGATGCAGTTTCGGTGGTCACCTTCTCACTGTCGCTTCCGGTGACTGCGGCATCCTTCGGATCCTTACCGGTAGCGGTGACGGTATTGTTGATCTCACCGGCGTCGACGTCGCTCTGCTTTACGACGTAGGTCGCAGTCGCAGTCGCGGTCTCGCCCGGTACGATCGAGGTCTTATCAAGCGCGCCAAGCTGGATGCCGGCAAGGACATCAGTCAGAGCAAGGCTGCTTACGGTGACGTTTCCGGTGTTCTCAACGGTGATCGTGTAGGTCACGGTATCGCCCGCCTTGACGCCACTGGTCTTGTCAGCGGTCTTGGTAACGGTGATCGCTGCAGATGCAGTTTCAGTGGTCACCTTCTCGCTGTCGCTTCCGGTAACTGCGGCATCCTTCGGATCCTTGCCGTTAGCAGTTACTGTATTGTTGATCTCGCCGGCGTCCACGTCGCTTTGCTTTACGACGTAGGTCGCAGTCGCAGTCGCGGTCTCGCCCGGTGCGATCGAGGTCTTATCAAGCGCGCCAAGCTGGATGCCGGCAAGGACATCAGTCAGAGCAAGGCTGCTTACGGTGACGTTTCCGGTATTCTCGACGGTGATCGTGTAGGTCACGGTGTCGCCAGCCTTGACGCCGCTGGTCTTGTCAGCAGTCTTGGTAACTGCGATCGCCGCCTTTGCCTCTTCCGTAGTTACAGTAGCCTGGGCCTGGACTTCTTCAGGGTTCTCACCACGTACTGCAGTAGCGTTGGCTTTTACAGTGTTGGTGAAGGTCCCGGCGTCCACATCGGCCTGAGTTACAGTGTAGGTGTAAGTGATGTCGCCGGTATTTGCGCCTGCTTCAAGCTCGGTAGCGAAACCGGTCGGAGTTCCGTGATCATCGACAAGAGTCAGCCCGGTCACCTTAACGTTTCCGGTATTGGTGACCTTCACGGTGTAGGTCACGGTATCGCCTACCTTGACGCCGCTGGTCGGAGCTGCGCTCTTGGTAACGGTCAGAGCTGCGGCCGCGTCTTCCGTCGTAACAGTCGCAGTATCATTTGCCGTCACCGAAGTTCCCTTGGGATCGGTGCCGGTAGCAGTTGCTTTGTTGTCGATCTTGCCCGTATTGACGTCAGACTGGGTAACAGTGTAGTCGTACTCAAATGTCCTGTTTGCTCCGGGAGCCAGATCGAAACTCTCTTCTTCTATAGTTACAAGGCTGTCGACCAATGCGATGGCATTTACAGTCACATTTCCGCTGTTGGTGACAACGACGGTGTAAGTGATCTCATCGCCGACCCCTACTCCACTCTCAGGAGAAGCAGTTTTGGTTACGGTAAGCTCCGCATCGGCATTGACAGCCGCGACGGTCGCATTGGCACTTCCGGTAACGTCATTGTTCTGCGGATCCTTACCGGTCGCGGTCACATTATTGGTAAATGAACCGGCGTCCACATTTGCCTGAGTTACGGTATAGGTGTAGGTGATGGTCTTGCTCGCTCCGGGAACAAGATCAAATGCGGCGGCATTATCCCCGGTGAGGGTCACCAAAGAATCGGTCAGGGTGATGCCGCTGACAGTCACATTACCGTTGTTGGTAACAACTACGGTGTAGGTGATTACATCGCCTACTGCAGCATAAGCAGTCTTGCTCGCGGTCTTGGTTACAGTCAGTTCTGCTTCGACTGTAAGATCGAAGTAGAGCTTGAGTACTGTACCGCTTGCGGCAAGGGTGTCGCTCAGAGTAGACTGTGTCGTGTTGAGAGTATAGGTGTTGTTGTTATAGCTGGTCTGCGCCTGATCTTCACTGGTGGCTTCGACCGTCTCGCCCAGAATATCGGTGCGGGTATCGGTCTTGTCATCGGCCTTCTGGTAAACCAGATCGGCGTCCTGATACCAGAACTCGACAGTATAATCTGCCTCGTCCTTCTCCCAGACGGCGTAGAGATCGACTACCCCGCCATCCTCGGCCGTCAGATTCTTGACTGCCTGAGCATCGGTGTAAGCGACGGTAGTGCTGTTCTCTTCGGTGGCCCAGCCTAAGAAGTGATAGTTCGTATAGGTGAATGCGTTGGCGGTCAGCGCCTTCTCTTCGTCGTATTCGAACTCCTGGTCGGCCATCGTTCCGGTGGCGTCGTCGGCGTTCTTGTTGAACCTTACGGTGTAGGTATAAGGCTCGTATACGGCGAACATGGCGTGATACGGGGTATCCTCGTCGGCGGCGACCTGAGTCACCACGGTCTCGCCTATAGCGCTTCCGAGATGATAGCTGTTGCCGTGATAGAGGTAGAGGCTCGCGCTGTTCTCATCGAGCTCCTGAGTCCAGTTGTCCGAATTCGTCATGAAATCGTCGACGTCGGTCACTTCGACTCTGGCCCAGCCGATGAAGGTATACCCTTCCTTCTCTGCTACGGACTCGAGAGGAATATCGACAGCCTCATTGATCTTGAGGATGCTCTTCTTGTAATCGGTCTCGCCGTCGGGCAGAGTATCGATCCTGAACGCCTCGTTTCCATCGTTGAGGAACCAGGCGATGAAGGTCGGGGTAGGCTCATCGGGAACGGCGTACTCGGCGCGCAGTCTCATGGTGTAGACGGCGGAGTGGATGATATTGTAGCTTTCGGGACGATCCGCTTCAGCGCCCTGCCATACAGTACCAGAGGAATCCTCCCACTCAGTTACTTCCATAGAGGAAAGATCCTTGAGGACGACGAAGGTCTCACCGGGCAGGACGGTATCCTCGGTATCCTCGTATCCGCCCTCTCCGTTGTTCAGTTCCGCATTCCATTTCTGGATGACCCAATGCTTGAACTGGGTCTGAGGATCGTTGCCTGTCGCTTCAGGAGCGGTGGAAGCTCCGTAAGCCGAAGACTCGGCCTGGTCGGAATAGAACTTTGAATCATTGTATACATTATTAGTAGTATCTTCACCGAAGTGGCCTTCACCGGCGTCATAGACGACGTTGATACCCTTGGCGCCAGCGAGCTTGCTGCGCCATCTGGCGTAGAGATTTATCTCATAAGTGATCCAGTATCTGTCGCTGGCGTATTCAGCGTCCTTATTCCAGTAAAGCTTGTTGCCATTCTCGTATACATACCCATCTGTACCTGCAGAGAAGTTACCAGAGTATACTTTTCCGGGAATAGCCTTGACGTAGATCTTGCCGGTCTCCGGATCGGTCTCGGGGGTACCGAGAGGCTCACCGAACTGATCCCTCTCAGAGGTCTGAGAATCGTCATACGAAGTATTTGCAGTATTCGCGTTCGCAACAAAGGTATTGAAACGGAAGATGTTATTGAACTGCGGATCAGTGTACCAGGCGACCAGCTCATAGTCATCACGCATAGCGGAAATTGTCACACCGTTGGAGATCTGTTCGCCGTAATTAATACGGAAGGATGTTGCCTGGCTGGCATCACCATATTTCAGTGACGGGTCAAGATTGCCATCCTCACTTGAGCCTGCGTTGGGATGCAGGAATACACGGTACTGTGCTTTGATCCACTTCGCATATACCGTTATATTGCCCTGGGGCATAGTAGTGAAGGTATACGGCTTGCTGCAGGAGTAATCTGAATACCAACCCGCGAATACATACCCATCATGGTTGGGTTCCGGGATGTTGGCCAGATAATCCGCTCCGTCCTCACCTTCATAATTCGGTCCGCCGTTGTAAGAAGTCAGATCGGTATCAAAGGGGACTGGATCTGTAGTAACGGAAATGCTACTGGGACTCTCCATCATATCGATACCGGAAGCATCGAAGTAGGATCCGTCCATGAATACTATGGACGCTTTCATACGTACATAGTAAATATCAAGTCTGCTGGTGATTCCGGTTACTTCCTCATAAATACCATTGCTATTGGGAGTCCCTAAATTATGATGAGTCGAACCCCCATTTTTAGTATAGTAACTTGCAGTGTATCCGGCAAATTTGTCATTTATATTGAACCCGGAACCTTCAATATCTGTATGGAATCCCTCTGTGAAATTTTCACCATCGAGATCCTCAAGCCAGAAATAAATAGTTGCATCTCTGTCGCTCGGACTGAAGCCATAGTAAACAACCTCATACTGCGTAGCCGTCAGAGGCAGATATGCACCTTTATAAGTCATACGGCTTCCAGATCCATAATACCTACCATTACGCTGGTAATAACTCGGATACCACCAGAGCTGATCGGTAGAAGGCCAGTTGAGCTCCTGAGAATAGAGACCCTTGGAATACTGGTATAACTGCCAGTCATTGCTCTGTGATGTTGTTACTTCCTTCCATACAAGTTCATGATATTCATAAGGACTCAGCCAAGTGCCCCAACCTGTGCGACGATAATATGTCGTACCATCTCCATGTACAGCTGTTCCTGTGAAACGACTGTAGTTATTGCTGTTGCCGTTTCTGGTATATATATTTCCTGTATAAGCAGATGTACTGTTCTGATTCTCACACAGTATCCATGTCGTAGTAGCTTCGCGGGTATAGAACGTATACGTTATTGCGTTCCTGTCATAGTAGACATTGAGGATAGCTGTTCCTTCAGCGTTTATCCTTACATTGGAATCGCATTCTGCTGCATGATAACCGTCGTCCTTAATGACCTGATTCACAGTTCCGCCTGCAGCAAGTGGACCGTTGACTCTGAAGTTATAATACTGGCCGTCAACATCGGTCACTCTGTTATTATTATCGGTAGTTCTCTGAACAGTGTTTATAACAGAGCCGACATTGCCCGTCATCGTATAAGACTCCCAGAAGTCGTAATTACGACTGGCGCCTTCAGCTTCTACGTTGTCCGCATAAGTATCGGTCATGGACTCTTTCCAGATTATGACCGTATAGTTGGCGGTCTGGTTCTCTGCCCATGCCGCAGTGAGCGTAAGATTCTTATCGAGCTCTGTTCCAGCATGCCACAGTTCATCGGTAACGGTGAAGATATTCTTTCCGTCCTCACCTACCGTGACTTCAGTCACATACCAACCGTCGAACACATAACCGTAACGGGTCGGGTCTGCCATCGTGGCCGAAGTGTGATCATGTTCCGCGTTATACACAGTACCGAGAGAAGTCTTGCCGGTCGCAACGAATTCGGGAGCGGTATAGGATCCCTTGTTCTCTCTGAAGCTTATCCAGTGTCCGGTAAGAACATCTGCTCTTATAGTCAGATCTTCTGTCAGAGACGCTATGACATCTCCGTTCTCGTGAAGAACATGGACCATTTCGTGGGTCTCTTCATCTTCTACGAGAACGAAATTACTGGTAGCTACATTAAACTCAGACCAACCGAGGAAATTTTCGCTCTCGGGGTTATTGGGGATATAATCGTGATTAATAGTATACGAAATAGGATCTGTCGCAAGATCATGAGTCAGCAGATACACTATCTCATCTGTCTCGACGGTAACACCTATCTGATCCTGATATGCAACGTAGATCGCGTTGAACAGAACGGGGTAGAGGTCCAGGGTGCTGGTCGAGGCGACGGATTCGTCCACGTGCTCCCAATCCCAATCGGTGACTGCTTCGCGGACATCTTCGATGGTCCCGACGAAAGCTTCGCCGTTCCAATTCTGCTCATTATAGTTCTCATCAGTAGTCCAGCCCTTGAAGACAACTCCGCTGGGCGGGTTGCCTATACCCGGATCATAGAGTACAACTTCGTAATTTTCAGAAGTTGTGTCTGCTTTCTTTACAGGAATAGACACAACAGAAGGATCGCCGGTGCTGTACTGGTTGAAGTTGACAGTAAGTCTGGCGTTCTCGTGAGTGCCTTCCGACACCACCGCATACACGGAGAAGCTCTCGGCCTTGAATGAGAGCGTGGCAACACCGTCATCGTCCACTTCGACGGTGACGTCTTCGTCATCTATGCGGGTCATCTGCCCGTCATCAGCTATATGATAGACCTTGAAGGTCTTGCCGGCTTCGACGGCTGCGGTGAGCATGTCGTTGCTGACGCTGACGGTGAGGGGCTCGTCGGGATCGGGCTGATAGACTTCACCTTCGAGATCGAGGGTGATGTCGTAGGCCATGATGGCGTCGTCCTTGATCTCCTCGGGAAGCTTTTCGGCTTCGACGGGGAGGACCTCGGCGGTGACGTCTTCGGGCATCGCGCCGTTAAAGGCGATGTCTGTCATGACCGTGACCTTTTTATCCTTGGAGTTCTGCAGTCCGAAGAGGCCTTCGATAAAGCGCCCTATGCGCTTGAGCAGGGTCTTTGCTTCTTCGACTTCCTGCTTTTTGAAGTGGTCCTCGACGCTGACGCGAAGAGGCTCTTTGCGCATCTTGTGCATTTTGGGAGCTGCCATCAGCGTTGAGGCAGGCTCTTCGGGCTTTATCTCTTCGATCTGCGCAGGCTGAACAGCAGCCTCGCCTTCAGCGGGCTGCTCGGTGACTTCGCCTTCGGCGGCAGGCTGTTCGGTGACTTCGCCTTCAGTGACAGGCTGTTCGGTCACTTCGCCTTCAGTGACAGGCTGTTCGGTCACTTCGCCTTCGGTGACAGGCTGTTCCGTTACTTCGCCTTCGGTGACAGGCTTCTCAGTCACCTCGCCTTCAGTGACGGGCTGTTCGGTGACTTCGCCTTCGGTGACAGGCTGCTCGGTCACTTCGCTTTCAGCGGCAGGCTGTTCGGTGACTTCGCCTTCAGCGGCAGGCTGTTCAGTCACCTCACCTTCAGTGACGGGCTGTTCAGTCACCTCACCTTCAGTGACGGGCTGCTCGGCAGGACCGTCGTCTGAGGCTGCCGGCAGGTCAGTCACTGCATCATCTGCAGGAAGCTGATCGAGCTCCTGAGTCTTCGGGTTGGCGAGATCAGGGTCCAAGGCCCCTTCCGCTTCCTGAAGCTTCGGATTCAGCACTTCCGGTTCATAAGCGAACGTCGGGACAGTGCTGGTGAACAGCACGGAACTGAACATCGCCAGAGCGACGAACAGCGAAAGGAACTTCATCCCTTTTCCATGCGGCATACTGTGAGATCGCATTCTAGTACCTCCCAAATGAACGTATAATGATATTATGTAAACTAATGCTTATGCAACTACTACGCGCCGTTTTTCAGACCGATGCCACGGACCTTCTCTTTTAAAAATACATATCGATCAGTATCCGGGATCAGCCATAGAATGGCAGAAAATCCAAATAACTCTGTAACGTAACAAACGATCATACAGAGCAGAACAGGTATTGTTTACTTGAGTTCATACTATCATCCCTACCAGATATTTGTCAACGATAACATGTGATAGTATATTTGTTTATCAATGCTATTATGCATAAAAGTTGCTATACATTACTTAAATGGTTAGTGATAATAAACGCACCGGTCAATATAGCTTACGATCAGTCCCCCTTACGAAGATCATTATGTCAACTATGTGCATGGTCATTCTGATGCGGTCTTTGTTTGCAGAATAAAAAGACCCCCGCCTGCGCGATGCAGACGGGGATCCGTTCATTTCTTCAATATTCAGTTGAAGAGCTTCCTACCTTTCGTACCTCTCCCAGTCGGGAACTTCGGTCAGTACGGTCCAGTACTCGCTGCCGTCAGCCCTGTGCTCGCAGTCGTGGCTGTTGGTAGCCTCCTGAACGTGCAGGTAGAACCACTTGGACTCGCTCATGTTGTCGGGCCAGGTGACCATGTTGGGGAGCAGATCGTCCTTGCTCTGGGGCAGTCTGCCGAGGACCCTGTTCACGATGGCCATCGCCTCGCAGCGCTTGATCTTGGCGTCCGGCAGGAAGGTGCCGTCGGAATATCCGTCGACCCAGCCGTTCTCTGCAGCCTTGCTGATCTCTTCGGATGCCCAGTGGCCGCTGATGTCGCTGAAGTCCGCCTCAACACCAGCGTTGCGCCTGTCGAAGCGAGCCGCCATAGCGGTGAACTCCGCTCTGGTGATCGGGTTCTCCGGATGGAAGCCTCCGTCGGCGTATCCATCGATGATCCCAAGGTTCTCGAGAGTGGAGATCGCGGTGTTGTACCACTTGGTATCGTCCACGTCGTTGAAGCTGTTCTCGGTGTCAAGATACTGCTCGCGGATGTCGTCCTTCAGGAGCCTGAAGAAGATGGTCGCGACCTCGGATCTCTTGATCTGGGCCTCGGGCATCACGCTTCCGTCGGGATATCCGACGATGTAGGCGAAGTGATCATCGCCGTTGAGATCGGTGGGAACGTCGGTCTGCTTCCAGCCCGCGTAGACGGTCTTGTCGGAAGTCATCTTGATCTTCTCGATCTTATTCTTGAGGTCCTCGTCGGCATGCCAGCCGGTGAAGGTGTAGCCTTCCCTCTTGGGAACGTAGGTCAGGGATACGACCACGTCCTCGACGTACCACTCGTCGGCGTAGGTAGTTCCGCCGTTGGACACGTAGGTCAGCTTGTACTTCTTGCCCTCAGTGCCGGTTCCGCCCTTCTTGGTCCAGGTGCCAGCGAAGGTGATCACGTGACCGGTGAGAGTTCCTTCGTCCCAGCCGCTGAAGGTGTAGGTGGCGCTGCCATCCTTGGCGGTCGTTGCGTCGGTGAAGGTATCGTCCTTGGCCGCCCTTGCTTCCTCTTCGGTCAGATATTCATTCTCATTGACGGGAAGCTCCTGACCGTCAGGCGCATTGGTCCACTCGTACTTTACGGTGTACCACTGATCCTCATCCTTTTTCTTTTCCCATGTACCCTTGAAGGTCACGGTGGCAGCATCCTCATCGACAGTGCCCTCATCCCAACCGCTGAAGGTGTAGAGGTAGCCATCCTTGAGATCTACGACCTTGTTCTCAGGATAATCGGTATCGACGGCAGCCTTTGCGGCGTCAAGACCTTCGTATTCATTTGTATCCTCAGGCAGTTCTACGTCATCGCTTTCGGGGATATCGCCGGTCCATTCATACTTCACAGTATAGAGCCTATCCCAGATGGCGTAGAAGGTAGTGTTCTTCTCGAGGGTATAGGATGCTTCTTCATCGTATCCGTCGCCGCTCCCATCCTCTTCAAGGTTCCATTCCTTGAAGACATACCCTTCCCTTTCAAAACCGTTTTCGAGCAGGGTGATCTCTTTGCCAGGCTTGTAGGGGTTGTTCTCATCGGCGACCTCGCCGGTCCCGCCGTTGCCATCGTACAGGACTCTGACCTCACGGTAATTGACGACCGGAGAATCAAATTCCTCGGTGCCGTCGGAAGTCTCTGATGTATTGGTGCTCTTCCAGTACTCGAGCTCGGTGGTTCCGTTGGTAGCGACCTCAAGAGCTTCCCAGACGCCGTCGTCGGTGTTCTCGGTGAGAGTTCCTTCGCCGTTCCACTCCAGCTTGTAGCTGAGGGTCACTGGATTGGCATTCTCAATGGGGACGTTGATGTTCCAGGTGATGGTCTTCTTGGTCTCATCCCAGTTTACGCTGTATTTGGGAGTTTCATCTTCCTGAGTTCCGAAATCCCAGCTGTTCTCGACCTTTCCCGGAGCACCCGTGACCTCATCGCCGCCAAGGGTGACCTTGAAGGGGACTCCTTCTCCGTAGCCATCCATCACCATGTCGAACTCATCGGTGACCTCGTCGGTGACGATGCCCCTTCCGACCATGTAGCGGATGGAGTTGTCGATGCCGGTGAAGAGCGCAGCGACCGAGGATGAATCCGCTTTGCTGGCGCCATACTGGCTGTTGTTTCTGAGCCACTCCTTGAAAGGTCCGACCATTTCAAGGCCGCCGCCGGTGCTGCTGTCATAGGTGACCACGGCGCAGTTGTAGCTTTCGCCCATTTCAGTCCAGAGATGTCCGGCCTTGTATATACCTTTTTGCAGGCAGTCGACGTGATACTGATAATAGTTGGGATTGATGTTTTCAGTATCGAAGGTATAGGTACCGTCTCCGTTATCTATGACCTGGAACGGATTGGCTTCCATGAAAACATAATCCTTGAACTCATTTGTTGCAGTGAATTCATACCAGTACTGATAATCATTCAGATTACCATATGTCCCCCCTGCTCCAAAGAGCGCCGCACCGTTAGTAACGGTGTGCTTTTCGAGTTCACCGGCAGGGACCAGATCCCATGTGTCTCCATGAGCATAAAGGCAAGGCTGATCCCAATCGGTGACGCCGGTGAGTTCCTCATCAGTGGAATTATATAGATCTTCGTAGTAGTAAAGTCCGTCATCATGCTTGAGGAAGGCAAAGATGTTGCTCTTTCCTGACTTGTCAAGCACATCCACTGAATAAGATGTCTTGTTGTATCCCATGGTCTGGGAAAGGCCAGGTTTTCCACCATTGGCAAGCGCATACTTATTGTTAGTGTAATACTGAGAATAGATTGTCGTAGGCTCATGTTCTTCATTTGCCCAGATATAGCCTTTACCATCGGTAAAGAAGACCACATACTTATGATCGTCTGCTATCTCTGAATCCTCTTCCAGCCACTGCTGAGCTAGATCAAGACCTACGTGGGGGCCTGAACCTCTGCCAAATATATCGCGAAAGTCATCCTTTTTCTCAAATTGTTCGGAAATGTTGAATACAGTGGCGGCACCTTCTGAAGGAGCCTTGAACAGATCCTTCGTTTCATCATTGTATAAAGTAAGCCCGCTGTATTCTCCATCGGAGACATATTCGATCGCGTCGTTGGCAGATCCCGTAAACAGAATAACGCCTATCTTAAGATCTACGGTCGGATTGTTCTCTACAACACTGTCAAACAGATTTGTTGCGGATTCAATGAACTGTGTTCCAAGATCGGTCGAGCTGGAACTGTCCATTACGAACACGATGTCGATCGCATTCTGATACTCCCCCGACGGCAGGGACAGAGTCACTTCTGCCTGCTTTTGCTCGGGGTTCAGGTCCTCCTGTCCTTCCTCGACGTAAGCCGCGTCCTTGGACTTGCTGACCTGAAAAATATCTTCCACCGCTTCCGGCTCTTCCACAGGTTCCTCTGCGAATGCCAGCGGAACGGCTCCGAAGACGAGGCTGATGCACAGCAGCAGCGCCGTCAGGATCCTGAAATCTTTTGATCTCATTTTGTAAACCTCCATAAAAATCAAATAACAAGAGGGAACACAAATGTCTAAAATCATGTCACCGCCTGTTTTCCAATCTATCAGAGCTATTATAAACCATTCAAATGTGAAATGACAGGGGACACTTCGATAACTTTTGGCTTTTATGAATTATGATTATCGTAAACGTATTTCGACTTAAATGTTAAAGATCCTATATAAAAGATCCGCCAGAAGGCGGATCTCACATAAAAGTGTATTGATCATACGATAGATGCTCTGCTCTGGACCGCGCCAGCCGCCCTTACCCCAGGAGCTCCTTCATGAGCTCGCTGCGAAATGCGACGCCATTGGCTGCCCGGGCAAGGTCATCCAGCCTGCCCTGTACTATCAGAGCGGAGAACAGATCGGCGGTACGCTGCTCGCCTTCGGCAAGTCCCCGGGCTTCGCCTATCTGGATCCCGTCCTCCAGCCAGATCTGATGCACCTCTTTTTCATTGTATTCTGACAGTATCATACCCAGCACCTCTGCCCTATGGCGTCTGAAATACCCGTCCAGAAGGCCTTCCTCGACTGCCCGTTTGACAGATGCATCAACAGCATCACATATCCCAAGACCATTCTGCTGTCCTCTTCTAACATAATATACAAATCTTGAATAATCCATCAGAGGCCTGCAGACCTTCATAAGGTCCCCGTTTGATCACATTTCTAACGAAACAGTTCCAGATACTTTTGTACCGTCGAGCGTTGAAAAGGGACGACTTCGCTTTCCCAGGTGATCAAAAGATCATTCCCGCATACCAAACCATACTGCGCATACGAGCTGAGTTTTCGAAGGCTCCGGGTCACATAATCGGGATCATCCATCCCGCCCAGATGCTCCCAGTAAAAGATCCTTCCGTCCCTGCGCCGCCTGACAGTAAAATCCGGATAATACGTCTTTCCGCCCAGAACCAAAGGATGCTCATATTTGTATGCTATCCCTGCATTGTACAAGGAATCCGCGATGATCACCTCCGACTTTGATCTTACCAGATCTCCATTAAGTGTCTCGTACCGAAGATTGTCTGAAAGAAATGTATCTGTTGACGCGCCTACTGAGAGCCATCTTTTTTCCTGCTCCAACGGATCCGCAAGGACGGAGACGAGCTCAGAAGTCTTCTCATCAAGACATTTGGCTGCGCTAAATATAGCATTCGGATCATAATCATCCAGAAAAGCTGCAAGAGTTTCATATTCCTTTTCCATTAAAGGCAGGAGCTTTAGCAGGTATTTTCTTCTTGCAAGAGCGCCTATCCTTTCAGTGTTCGAGATCGGTATATAATGCCTTTTGTACTTTCCATACTTATCCTTGCAGGCTGACAGATAGTAGCGCTTTCCGCCTTTTGTGTACGAGAGCAGGGTTTCCTCTGGAATTGACCTCAATTCCTTCTTGAGCGCAGCGATCTGTTTTTTTAGGTCCAGACTTTCTGTCAGCATTTCTTCCATATCGATATAAAACATAACGCCCCCTTTGGTGATCGCAGGTAAATAATACCATTTCGAATGAGCAATGTCAATATTTGACACTCAAATACTGTTCTTTCGATCCGCGACAAGACAGAATGTATTTCCTCATATTCATGCCCTGAAAAATGCTGCATTTTTTAGTTCTTGAAGTACCGCATCCTGCATTTTTCGTCTATCGAAGACCTATTATCCACCTGATAGGAAATGGAATTATGACTGTTTGCAGAAATCGGACTGATAGTTATACCAATGAGCCGTATTGTGACCGCACGTCGGATGCATTTTATGACTATCTCTGCTTTTCATCGAAAATGGCAGTAATCAAACAACGCCTGGGCTCTCACTTTCAGACCTATTATGTTTCGTTACAGCCAGATCTCACTCGTTTTGTATAACTATTTCCCCATTTTATTGTTTCTTGTAGTAATCCCGGCATCACGAACGACAATGATACAGCTATTATGAAGAAAAAAGTATAACTGATCCTGGAATTATTTGATTTATGCAGTAAAACGCCTCACGGTAAGTGGGAAGACCTGTGCAACCGGCTCCCCTGTGAAGATCGATACGGTACATGAAGCCAGATTCGCAGCAAAATCGATCAGTCTGATCAGCCCCGGCGATGCAGCCAAGGGTATTCTGCATCCCCGCAGTCAAAGGACCGGCTTTAAACGATAAGTACCAACATATCATCAACGCCAAAGCAGCACACAAAAACTGCCCTTTCGGGCAGTCTGAATGGACTTTGAGACCGGATACGTACAATAAACGTACCAGCAGTTCCGTCTATAAATTATCAAAACAATTCGGGCCTTCAGGACCAAAGGCATGATCCTGACAACCCCCTATCACTCCCTACCTTCTGCAGTTCTCGGGGCCGATCTCGCCGTTCATGAAGGCGGTGATTATATTGCTGGTGAGGGCAACGTGGCTGGGGGTGTAGCACTCCCTGAGCTCGTCTCTGGTGAACCAGCGGGCGGACGCCAGCTCCACGCCGTCGGCATGGGCGTCCTCGGACTCAGCCTCGCAGAGGAAGCCGCAAAGCAGGCTCGAACTCATTGCCCAGGGCTGGCTCTTGTAGAAGGTGATGTTCTTCACCCTGACGCCGACCTCTTCCATGACCTCGCGGCGGACGGTATCCTCGATGGTCTCGCCGATCTCGCAAAAGCCCGCGACCAGGGCGAACCTGCCCGATCCAGGCCTGTTGTACTGGGTGCAGAGGATCTTGTCTTCATGCATTATCCCCACGATCACGCACGGATTGATGCGGGGGAAGATCATATTCCCGCACTTGGGACATCTCATCATCCTCTCGACCCCGTCGTGGACCAGCGGAGTGCCGCAGTGGCCGCAGAATCTCTCGCTCTCGTACCAGTTGTTGAGATGGAAGGCCGTCACGGCGGCGTAGGCGTTCTCCACCGGGAAGGCGTCCCTGTACACGCCGATCTCCTCGTAGGTGAACCCGGGGATCTCAAGGGCATCGCCGCTCCTTAAAAGGAAGCAGTCGTCGTCTCCCACGGAGAATATAAAGGAAAGATCGGGGACCGGGCCGTTCACCGACGGTTCTCCCCCTTTGAAGGCGCCTGCGGCCGCAGCCTGCTCATAGGTCGGGAACGAGATCTCTTTGGTGAGCTTTACGCTGGAAGGTCCGCTGACATTGACCTCGACCGGTCCTCTTTCCGTCCGGACGCTGCAAAGGAGCTTTTTCCCCTGAAAGTGGAAGACCGGAGATGAAGCGCAGGGCTTTTTTGCCGGGTCATACTGATTGTTGAGACTCTTGGGAGCGATATCCTGGATCATATTTCTTCCTTTCTGCAAGAAAAAAGGCTCCTTGTTCAAGGAGCCTTATCTCGTGGTGCGGTATAATGGACTTGAACCATCACGGTGTTACCCATACGGCCCTCAACCGTACGCGTCTGCCAATTCCGCCAATACCGCGCGTCAACATTGAGTATATTAGCACCAAGTCCCGGGTTTGTAAAGCGGAATTTTTAAAAAACTCAAACTTTTTTCCGCGCTACCCTGGCTGCAGATGCATCGGAATCACCTGCCAAGGCCGGTACTCTCCCGCCCCGAAGCGGTCAGGGCCCCGGGGCGGAAGCAAAATCTAAGCCTTTAGCAGTTTTCTTTTATACCAACAGACCGAACACCAGCCTGACCAGCAGAGCGAAGATCCACGCGACGACGCACTGGAACGCCACCAGGCAGGCGGCCTGCTTTCCTCCCAGTTCGTTCTTTACCGAAGCGATGGCGGCAAAGCACGGGGTGTACAGGAGGCAGAAGGTTATCATCGCGGCGGCGGCCGGGACGGTCAGGACCGAAGCAAAGCCCGCCTCGGAGCCGAACAGCACGGTCAGGGTCGCGACGACGCTCTCCTTCGCGGCAAGCCCGGTGACGATAGCGGTGGCGCAGCGCCAGTCCCCGAAGCCCAGAGGCTTGAATACCGGAGCGAGGATCCCGCCTAAAACGGACAGGATGCTGGCTGAAGCGTCCTCGGTCATGCTGAGCCCCATATCGAAGTTCTGCAGGAACCAGATGACGATGGTAGCGATGAAGATTATGGTGAACGCCCTCTGCAGGAAGTCCTTGGCCTTGTCCCAGAGGAGCAGCCCGACGCTCTTGGCTGACGGCATCCGGTAATTGGGAAGCTCCATCACGAAGGGCACCGCGTCCCCCTTGAATATTGTCTTTTTAAGCAGCATGGCGATGAGCACTCCGACGACGATCCCGCCGAAATATATCAGGACCATCACCGCTCCCGCGTGCCTTGGGAAGAACGCGGCGGTGAAGAAGCCCCAGATCGGCAGCTTCGCCGAGCAGCTCATATAAGGAGTGAGCATTATGGTCATGCGCCTGTCCCTTTCGGAGGGCATGGTGCGGCTGGCCATGACCCCGGGCACGGTGCAGCCGAAGCCTATGAGAAGAGGCACTATGCTGCGGCCCGAAAGGCCGATCTTCCGCAGGATCTTGTCCATCACGAAGGCGATCCTGGCCATGTAGCCGGTGTCTTCAAGAAGAGACAGGAAGAAGAACAGGGTCACGATGATGGGAAGAAAGCTCACCACGCTCCCAACTCCGGCGAATATGCCGTCGGATACCAGAGATCTCAGGGCTTCGCTGACTCCCGCGGCCTCCATGGCCGACGCGGCAGTCTCCCCCAGCCCGGTTATCGCGACGTCCAGCAGGTCCTGCAGCCAGGCGCCGATAACGTTGAAGGTCAGATAGAAGACCAGTCCCATGATGGCGATGAACGCGGGTATGGCGGTATATTTTCCGGTCAGTATGCTGTCCAGGGCTGCGCTGCGCTTTCTCTCCCTGCTCTCGTGGGGCAGGACGACGCATTCGCTGACCAGCTTTCTGATGAACGAAAAGCGCATGTCCGCGATGGCGGCAGCCCTGTCAAGGCCCCTCTCCTCCTCCATCTGAAGGATGATGTGCTCAACGGTCTCCTTCTCGTTTTGGGAGAGCCCGAGAGCCTCCAGGACGGTGCAGTCCCCTTCCGCCAGCTTGGTAGCGGCAAATCTTACGGGGATACCCGCAGCCTCGGCATGGTCCGAGATCAGGTGGATTATGGCGTGAAGGCAGCGGTGGACCGCCCCTCCTGCTTCGTCCTTATCGCAGAAATCGAGCCTTCCCGGCCTCTCCTGATACTGGGCGACGTGGACCGCGTGGCTGGTCAGCTCGTCCACGCCCTGGTCCTTGACGGCGGAGATGGGGACCACCGGGATCCCCAGGATGCTCTCCATCATGTTGATGTCGATGGAACCTCCGTTGCCCTCCAGTTCGTCCATCATGTTGAGGGCAAGGACCATCGGAACGTCCAGCTCCATCAGCTGCATGGTAAGATAGAGCCCCCTGCTTATGCTGGTGGCGTCGACGATGTTGATTATTCCGTTGGGCTTCTCATCGAGGATGAAGCGGCGGGAAACTACCTCTTCGCTGGTATACGGAGAGAGAGAATAGATGCCCGGAAGGTCGGTGACCAGAGTGTTCTCGTAGTCTCTGATCGGTCCGCTCTTTCTGTCGACGGTGACTCCGGGGAAATTGCCCACATGCTGGTTCGAGCCGGTGAGCTGGTTGAAAAGCGTGGTCTTTCCGCTGTTCTGGTTGCCCGCCAGGGCGAAGCTTATGACGGTCCCCTTGGGAAGGGGCTTTTCGTCCGCTTTGACGTGATACTTGCCCATCTCGCCCAGACCCGGATGCTCGATGGTCGAGATCGAGGTCTTTCCCTTGGCGGGGGAGACTTCTTCGACGGGCTCGATATCGATCTTCGCGGCGTCGTCAAGGCGCAGGGTGAGCTGGTATCCGTGGATGGAGAGCTCCATGGGATCGCCCATGGGAGCGTATTTGATGAGCGTCAGCTCTGCTCCCGGTATGACTCCCATATCGAGAAAATGCTGACGCAAAGCTCCCTCTCCCCCGACCCGCACGATGCGGGCGGAAGAGCCGGGAGCCAGGTCTTTGAGTGTCATTACAGCCTTCTCCTTTATGATCCTGTTCCTTACTTCTTGAGCAGATCTCTGATCTCGGTGAGCAGGACGATATCCTCGGCAGGCTTGGGAGGCTCTGCGGGCTTTTCTTCCTCTTTCTTCTTCATCTTGTTCAGGGCCTTGATGACGAAGAAGAGCACGAGGGCGACGAGAAGGAAGTTTACGATGGCCTGGATGAAGTTTCCGTAGCACAGCTCGGCGGATCCGACGGTCGCCTTGAGCTCGGAGAAGTTAATCCCGCCGGTGACCATACCGATGATGGGCATGATCACGTCATTTACAAGGGATGTGATTATTGCGGTGAAGGCTCCGCCGATGACGACGCCTACAGCCATGTCTACCACGTTGCCGCGGGAGATGAAGGACTTGAATTCCTTCGCGAATTTGCTTTCTTTCATATTGGTTCCTCCGTTGCCGCCGGTAAGGCGGCGCTTTTGTTAGTTTAAACTAACAGTCCTGTGTTGTCAACAGATCTTAGGATTTTGCAGACTCCACGGAGATATGGTATAATTACACTCACTAAAGATTATACACTAAAGATAATGAAAACTGCAATATTTTCGGAGCTTCACGGAAAATGAAAGAAAAGAAAGTACTGCTCATCGTAAATCCGGTCTCAGGGACCCTCGGCTCCCGGGACGCCATGTTCGAAGCCCTCAAGGTCTTCTGCGCCGAAGGCTGGACGGTCACCACCGCCCTCACCCAAAGGCGGGGCCACGCCATCGAGCTGGCCGAAGGAGCCGCCGCGAGAGGCTACGATCTGGCCGTCTGCTGCGGAGGTGACGGGACCCTCAACGAGACCCTGACAGGCCTGATGATATCAAGGGAAAGGACAGGCTCCGCCGTCCCTTGCGGCTACATCCCCTGCGGCAGCACCAACGATTTCGCGGCGACCCTGGGGATCTCCTCGGAGCCCGCGGAAGCAGCCAGGGCGATCATCAGATCCCAGGGGATGCCCATCGACGTGGGATTCTTCGGCGGCAAAAGATATTTTTCATATATCGCTTCCTTCGGAGCCTTCACCCAGGCGTCCTACTCCGCTCCCCAGGACCTTAAGAACGTGGTCGGCCACTTCGCCTACATCGTGGAAGGTCTTAAAGACGTGCAGAATCTCAAGCCCTACCGGGCCAAGGTCTGGGCCGACGGGTTCAGCTGCACCGGAGACTACATCTTCGGCTGCGTGAGCAACACCCGCTCCATCGGCGGCATAGTCAAGCTCAAGGAGGACGAAGTGGGTCTGGACGACGGCCTGTTCGAGCTAATACTGATCAAGAACCCCATGACCACCTCCGATCTTTCGAATATCATTTCCGGCCTCTTCAGCTCGGACTTCTCGTCGGACGTCTTCGAATACGTGAAGACGACCAGGGTCAGGATCGAGTTCGAGGAACCGATCTACTGGTCCCTGGACGGCGAAAAGGTCGAAGGAGACCGGATCCTGGACATCCAGGACCTCCACCGGGCATTGACCCTGATGAGATGACCTGAAATATCATAAAAGACCTTCGGGAACGCTGCCCGAAGGTCTTTTTGCATGCTCATATGGTTATGATCATATGCTATACTATCAAGTATTTCATTTTGATCTCTTTGGCTTCTTTTCGGGCAGTTCCGCATACATGCCTTCAAGTAATCCTGCAGTCAGATCCGCATCTTCAAATCTGTCAAATACATGCATCAGTGTCTTTGATCCTTCATACGGATAACGCAGTTCGGAGCCTTCAAGCAGCCTGTCCGATGTCGGCGTTCTCTTTAAAAACAGTTCATTGTCGCAAATGTCGCCTATAAGCTTGCCATTAAAGTAAACAAGGTATCCGCCCATCATGGCTTTTATTGCGATATCGCCGACTGCGGAAAAACACTCCTGTACGTACTCATTAAAATCATTCACTATGATCACCCGTTACACAACTTCCCGATCCTGAGCATACAAACCATCTTCGCATCTTATTTTGAATATTTTTCAAAGCACCATTTTGCGATCCTTATGATCAGTGCTTCCGGTAAGGGCTGATCATAGGGGATCCGTATCGTGCCCTTGCTTACATCATATTCGGAGAGCTCCTCCGAAAAGACAGCCGTCGCTTCTTCGCCGGGATAAATGCCCAGATGGTTTTTTGAAACCGCGAAATGGATGATATTCCGACCTTTCCGGTAAGTAGGCATCGACCAGGAGATCCGTTCTTCCGCGTCCGGCAGCGCATTGCGAAGGATCACCCGGATCTCCTCTAATCATGGCCGACAATTCTAATCCTGCGCGGCAATGTACTCATCAACGTTCTGCGGTCTTACACAGTAATGGTCCTGGTTTTGTCTGCTGAATTCTCTGCCGCATCTGGGGCATTTCCAAGTCATCGTTTCACCTCCGCAGAGCCGGAAAGTCAATGGCTTCAAGACCTTCGGGAACCAGGTCCCGAAGGTCTTTTGCGTGTTCATATGATATTGAGACGAGCACACTCCGAAGCGCCCGTCAGGCTCTATTTCTTTTCAGCCCTGTTCATGGCGGCAGTCATCTCCGCCCACTCCTTCTGCATCTGGCGGCCGGTCTTTGTGATGGAAAGTCCCCCGTCGAAGCCGCAGCGCATGCACACGGGAAGCTGGTCCTGGATGTTTCTGAAGGCCACGATCACCTCGTCCATGGGGATCACGCTCTCTACTCCCGCAAGGCCCAGCTCAGCCCCCATAAGGGCCAGGGCTGCTCCCATGGCGTTCCTCTTGATGCAGGGGACCTCGACGGGGCTTGCCGCGGGATCGCAGGTCAGGCCGAAACTGTTCTTCAGAGCGATGGCGGCAGCGCTGACGATCTGGCGGGGAGTTCCCCCTGCGAGGTAGCAGGCTCCCGCTGCGGCCATGGAAGCCGCGCAGCCGATCTCGCCCATGCATCCTCCGCCGGAGCCGGTGAACATACACTCCTTGCTCATGAGGCAGCCGACGAGGGCGGACACCACGTAGCTCTCGGCCTGCTTTTCACGGGATGATCCGAATCTTTCGGCGGCGGCGAACAGGGTCCCAGGAAGGGTCCCGGCGGAGCCCGAAGTGGGGCTCGCGACGATCCTGCCGGCGGAAGCGCTTATCTCGGCCATCGCGACGGACTTCGCCATGGCGCTGTTGAATACCGGGCCGCAGATGGACCTGCCTGAGGCTCCCAGATCCGCGATCTTCTTCGCGTCGCTGCCGTCCGCAAAGCCCGCTATCAGGTCGTTGTTGCCCTGAAGGCCTCTTGCTGTCGAGATCTCCTCCACCTCCAGTTCCTTGAGAGCCTCCTCCATGATCCTTTCGGGAGAGGCTCCGCTGAGAGAATGCTCGTATTTGAAGGCCGCCTTAAGGATGCCGATCTCATCCGCGTCCTTAAGCATCTCTTCGAAGGAATCGTAGCAGGCGGCCGCTCCGGGCATGGTGGCGATGCTCCTGATCGGAGGAACGGTCCTCTTTATCCCGCAGCCTTCGGGGCAGACCGCCCTTTCGAAGGCCTCAAGGGTCTTTTCGTCCACAGCCTTCGAGGTCTCCAGCAGGACCTGTCCGTATCCCGCGTGGCTGCCGCAGCAGACCGATACGGCCTTGATCCCCAGCTTTTCCGCCGCGGCCTCGGCCTCCTCTTTTCCGGCCGCGAGAGCCTTGTCCGCGAAGTAGTAGACATAGCTCGCTCCGTCGTAGTACACGTCGACGCCGTTGATCCTGACGATCTCGATGAAGGCTCCGCCGGGGCTGATCCCGTCGATCTCCCAGGGGAAACCGTCGATATCGGCATGGACGAAATACGAATTGCGGTGGACCGAAGGATCCAGGGGCGAGAAATCAAAGGTCAGCCCCTTCTCCACCGCTATATCCATGGCCTTAGCGGACAGCGGATCGTACTCCCTTATTCCCAGAACTCCGGCAAGGAGCGCCACGTCGGTGTGCTGGCCGCTGTAGGACGCCATATTGAGCGGATGGCAGAGAAAATGGACCATCTCCGGCTGGCTCCCCATGAAACATCTGGCCTCGTAGCCGATGCGGTTGACACCGCCGGTGTGGTTGCTGGAAGGCCCGTGGATGATCGGGCCGATGACGTCAAAAAGTCCCATCTTCATGCTTCTTTTTCAGGAGCGTTCTGCTCCCCCTCCTCTTTTTTAGATCTGTAATACTCGTTGACCAGGCTCCTGAAGCCCAGTTCCTTTAAATGACTGTAGGTGACGGCGTAGTTGGCCTTGCAGGTCCTGCCCGTGTAGAGCCACCTCAGCTTGTCGGCAAGATACGCGTCCAGCTCGTGAAGTCCGTCGGTCCTGGTCAGCAGCGGGAAGAACCACCTGCTCCAGGTGAACTCCCTGTCCCCGTCGGGATCGTAGAACTTGCGGTTGAATCTGCGTATCATGGCGGCGGCCGCCCTGTCGTAGGAGGCGTCCTTTCTGATCCTCCAGCGGTAGAGGGACCTGGCCTTTCGCCTGATCTTGGCCTTCATCTTGGAAACGGTAGCGTCCGAAAGATCCAGCCTTCCCTTTACGTATTTGAAGCCCAGAAAGCTCCAGGCTTCTCCGGGGCAGGCGACGGCAAGCTTGTCCGGATTGAGGGAAAGCCCCCTTTCTTCGATCATCCGGGTGAAGGTCTCAAGGCCCTCGTCCAGCTCGCTTTTGGAATCGAACATCATCAGGATGTCGTCGGAATAGCGGAAATAAGGGACGCCCAGGCTCTCGAAATGCCTGTCGACCGGGGCAAGGTAGATGTTGGCGCAGAATGCCGACAGCGGGATCCCCGCCATGGCGCCCCTGTCTTCGGTGATGATCATCCCGCCTGCCGACGCCCTTCCGTCCATGTAGAACCGGGTGAGGAAGGCCAGAAGCTGGGGATCGTCCGTGATCACCGCTGCCAGCTCTTCGCAGAGCCTTTCCGAAGGCATGGAGTTGAAATAGTCGTGGATGTCCAGCTTCAGGACGTATTTTGACGAAAGTCCCCGGATCCTGAAGATGTCGGAGAACGCGTCCCTGGCGGAGCAGCCCTTCCTGAAGGAATAGCAGCAGGGCTCAAAGGCGCCGTCGTACTTGTACATGAGCCAGGTCAAAAGCTTCAGCACCCGGCTCTCGTCCTCGGGCAGGATATATACCTGTCTTTTTCTTCCCCCCGACTTGTTGATGCTCTTTCTTTCGGGCACGGAAAACTCGAGGGTCTTTGCGATGGGAAGATATCTCTTTTCCTTGATGAAAAGATCCAGCCCCTCCGACTCCCTCAGGGTCATACAGCCGTGGATGGATTTGTACTGCCTGTACTCCTGCCAGGCGCTCTCCTCGCAGAGCCTGTCCAGCAAACTCATACCGAAAAGCATCCTTTCATTCAAAAAGCGGGCGGCCCCGCCCAAGGCAGAGCCGCCCCAAGCTGAAAAAAGAAAGGGAAAAAGCTTTGAACAGCGCAGTTGCGCTGGTTACCGGCATGAACGGGCCACGGCTGCCTGCAAAGCCATGGGTGATGAGGTCCGCTTCTGCCCCCGCAGGCGCGGGAGATCCCGCGTTTCTCTTTCTTTTTCGCTTATTATGGGGCTACAGGTACTTGTGGAGCCTTTCCTTGAGGTACCAGTAGCGGTTCGGCCAGTCGCGGACGAAATTGATCAGAGGGACGCCGGCCTTGTCCGCGGCCTCCTTCGCCCAGCGGTAGGCCCTGAGTCTGGTGGTGTTCTTGCCGCAGAACATGATGAAGAGAGCGGGAGCCCCGTCCTTATAGACTCCCATGGAGTAGTTCATGGGCTTGCCCCAGGCGCCTATGGTGAGGGGGGAGACGTTCTCCTTCACCTCGCAGGCGGGGAATTCCTCCGCCAGGACCTTGAGCAGCTTGTCTCTCACGTCCTCACTGTCTTCGGGAAGCTCCTGATCGAAATAGGCGTTCATGTCGACGCCGCCGGAAGCGGAAGATACCGCGTTCCCGGCATTCTTTTTGGCTTCCTCAAGGGCGGACTTGACCTCGTCCATATCGATCCCCGCTTCCTTCGCCGCGGATACCGCCTTTTCGACGGAATCGGAGACGGCCTTGCCGACAGAGCCCGAGACAGCCTTGCCCAGCTCGTCGGACACCGCCTTGGAGGCGTCTGAGACAACGTTCTTTATCAATTTACCGAAAAGTGACATGTCCTGTTCCTTCCCGGACGGCCGCCGGGCCGCCCTTTTGTTTAAATATATCACATCTTTTCGCCGAAAAACAAGGCGGCAGTTGAATAAATGCCTCTTCTGGGTTAAAATAACTGGGTGCGCCGCCGGGCGCGGACGCGGGAAGGAGAAGCCCATGAAAGCAGTCATCCAGTCATTCTACGCCATTTTCCCCATACTCGCCTACATGGGCCTGGGGTTCTTCCTTAAGAAAAAAGGCTACATGAAGGGAAACTCAGCCTCTGAGATGAACAGGCTGGTCTTCAACATTTTCCTTCCCCTGAGCATCTTCCAGAACATTTACACCACCGATCTTCGCAGCAATTTCGACGTGAAGATCGCGGCCTTCGTCACGGTGACATCTATCGCAGCCTTCATCATCCTGAGCGCCATCGTTCCGAGATATGAGCACGACGAGACCGTGATCCCGGTGGTCATCCAGGCCATCCACAAGGCCAACTACAACCTGCTGGCCATCCCCATCGTCAGCAGCTTCATCACCGGAGATCTGGGCATGACCGCGGTCCTGATGGCGGTCATAACCCCCATCGTGAACACCTGCTCGTCACTGGTATTTGAGAAATACACCGGAAAGAGCACCAGCAGAAAGCAGAAGCTCATGAAGATCCTGAAGAACCCCCTGGTCCTTTCCAGCCTTCTGGGCATGGCCTTCAACCTGCTGAGCATCCCCCTTCCCAGATTCATAATGAGCGGAGTTGTGAAGAGCCTGTCATCCATGGCGACCCCCATCGCTCTTCTGGCCCTGGGCTCCACATTTGATTTCTCAAGCCTCGGGAAGTTCAAGCGCCAGCTGGCCGTCATATCCATTGGAAAGCTCATCGTGATGCCCGCCGTCATCGTGACCCTCGCCATCATCTGCGGCATCAGGGGCGCCGATCTTCTGGCTATCGTGGTCTTCAGCGGATCTCCCGCGGCGGTCAACACCTACAGCACCGCCGTCTCCATGGGCGGAAACGAAGAGCTGGCCGGCCAGGCCGTCGTCCTGACCTCGAGCCTTTCGGTGATAACCCTCTTCATGATCCTCAGCGCCATCGGCCTTATGGGCTTGTACTGATGGTCATTTCAGCCCGATAATTGCTTTTAGAGCCTCATGATGATATATTCTTATCGGTCTCTCCGGGGACCGGTATTTTAAATTGAAAAGTATCCTGCGTGACTTATCCAAATGACTGATAAAGAGCTCAAATCATTTATAGATCTTATAGAACCTGTCTCCGAAGAGGCCATGAAAAAGGCAAGAGAAAGGCAGATAACCCTGGCCAAGCCTCCCGGCAGCCTGGGAAAGCTGGAGGACATCGCGGTGAAGCTATCGGGGATCTCGGGCCTTGAGATCTACGATCCCCGCCCCTGCGGAGTCACCGTGTTCTGCGCGGACAACGGGGTCATAGAGGAAGGGGTATCCTCCGCTCCCAAGAGCGTCACCATCGCCCAGGCGGTCAACATGACCAAAAGGCTCACCGGCATGAGCTCCATGGCCAGGTATTTCGGAGACGCCGTCACCGTGGTCGACGTGGGCATCGACGCAGAGTATGACTGCCCGAAGATCATAGACAGGAGCATCGCCCGCGGCACCGGAAACATCTGCAAAGGCCCCGCCATGACCAGAGAGCAGGCTCTCACCGCCATAGGGACCGGAATCGAGATGGCCGTCCGCGCGAAAAAGCAGGGCCTTAAGCTCCTCGGCTGCGGCGAGATGGGCATCGGCAATACCACCACGTCTTCAGCCGTGCTGTCGGTCCTGACCGGCCTTGAACCTGAGCTTGTGACCGGAAGAGGCGGAGGCCTCACCGACGAGGCCCTTGAAAAGAAGAAAAAGGTCATCAGGCATGCCATCGAGCTGAACAGGCCGGATCCCGAGGACCCGGTGGACGTGCTCTCCAAGGTCGGAGGCTTTGATCTTGCTGCCATGTGCGGTTTTTATCTTGGAGCAGCCATGCAGAAGCTCCCGGTGGTCATCGACGGTCTGATATCCATCGTCGCCGCCCTCTGCGCCTTCAGGCTCTGCCCCGCGGCAAAGGGGTACATGTTCCCCTCCCACATTTCCTTTGAGATCGGTTACGCGGCCGCGGCAAAGGAGATAGGTCTCGAGCCCTATCTGGACCTGGGCATGAGGCTGGGCGAAGGAAGCGGCTGCATCCCGGCCTTCAGGATCATCGAGGCGGCCTGCGCCTTCACCGGCGGCATGGCCGACTTCAAGGGAGCCTCCATCAACGACGACTACCTGGAGGAGATCAGAAAAGGAGACCATTACACCGTATGATCGTCTTCATCTCGGGAGGATGCAAAAACGGAAAGTCGACCCTGGCGGAGGACCTGGCGGTGAAGCTTGCCGGGGACGGCCCCAGATACTACGTCGCGACCATGGTGCCCCACGACGAGGAGGACCGGATGAGGATCGAAAAGCACAGATCATCCCGCAGGGGCAAGGGCTTTGAGACCCTCGAATGTGCCGAGGACGTTTCAATCTGCGCGAAGGGAAGATCCGGCGGGACCTTCCTTCTGGACAGCGTGACCGCCCTGGTCTCAAACATGATGTTCAAGGAAGACGGGACCGTCGACGAGAAATGCTCCGCCAAGGCTTCGTCGGAACTTTTGGGCCTTGCCCGGGGCTCTGCCAACTCGGTCTTCGTCAGCGACTTCATCTACTCCGACGCGGAAGACTACGGAGACCTGACCGAAAGCTACAGAAGACAGCTTGCCCTGACCGACCGCGCCCTTGCCAAGGCGGCGGATCTGGTCATCGAGGTCTGCTGCGGTATGAATATCATCCACAAAGGAGATATGCCCTTATGAACTGGATCACAGCCTTTTTCATGGCCTGGGGCATGTTCCTCTCGGTGCCCTGCCCCCTTCCCCGCTGGGACGAAAAGCTGAGGGACAGGATGCTCATCATGCTCCCCTTCGTCGGCCTTCTCATAGGTGCCTGCTGGTCGGGCCTTGCCCTGGCCCTGGCTAAGTCCGGCTGCCCCCGCCTCATCGGGGCTGCTGCCCTCTGCGTTTTCCCGCACCTCATGAGCGGCTTCATCCATTTAGATGGATATATGGACTGCTCCGACGCCATCCTCTCAAGAAGAGACATCGAGACGCGGAAAAAGATCCTCAAGGACCCCCACGTGGGTTCCTTCGCGGTCATCTCGGTCTGTCTGCTGTTCATGGCGTCCTTCGCAGTCTTCGCGGAGCTTGACGCCGCAGACAAATGGGCGGGACTTGCCGCGATCCCCGCGGTGACCAGGGCGTCCTCCATCTGCTCGATCTTTTTCCTGAAGCCAATGGAGGGCAGCAGTTACGAGAAGATGGAAAGAAAGGCAAAGGGCCAGGCGGTCTTCGTCATGTTACTGATGCCCGCCCTCTCTCTTGCCGCAGGGCCTGAGGCCTTCGCCGCGGCTCTGGCAGCGGCCGCGGTCACCTGGGCCGCCATCCTGAGAGGCTCAAAGCAGCTGGGAGGCATGTCCGGCGACGTTTCGGGCTATGCCATATCCCTGGGAGAGCTTGCCGGAGCGCTGACCCTGGCTCTCATTTAAACTTTGCATTTTATTTCGGCGGCAAAGAGGCGGGTCTGCATGCCGCACCAATTAATACAACGGAGGTTCGATCTTGGATCTGATCATCGGAGGAGCCTTTCAGGGCAAGCTTGAATATGCGAAGGAACATTTCGGGATCGCGGAAAGCGGCGTATTCCGCTGCGAAAGGACTGCCGTCATCGACCCTGAGGCAAGATGCATATACGGTCTTGAGGATTACGTGTACGGCTGCATCAAGGAAGGCGTCAATCCCACCTTAGACTTTGCGCCGGATGCAGTCCTGATCGGCCGTGAGGTCTTTTCCGGAGTGGTTCCCATGGACGCCGAAGTGAGGCATTTCCGTGAGGAATACGGAAGATACCTGCAAAAGCTCGCCTCCCGCTGCACCACCGTCACCAGGATGTTCTGCGGCCTTCCCCAACGCATCAAGTGATATAATACCAAACTCCCCTGCCCCTGCTCTTTAAAGAAAGGAGAACCGACATGAAGATCTACATCCTGAGGCACGGAAGGACCGAAGCCAACGAAAGAAAGCTCTACGCCGGAGCCTCGGACTGGCCCGTCAGCAAAGAAGGACTGAAGGACCTGGAGGAGCTCAAGGCCAGGCTCGATTACTCTCTTCCGGACGGAACCGACCTTTATACCAGCGGCATGCAGAGGACCGAAGACACCATCAAAGCCTTCTACGGCCCCGCTCCCCACGTCAAGGTGAGCGGCCTTGCGGAGAGGAACTTCGGGATATTTGAGGATCTGCCTTACGAGACGATCTCAAAAATGCCCGAATTCGACAAGTGGATGCAGGATCTCTACGGTTATGTGATCCCCGAGGGCGAGAGCTTCTCAGGACTTCAGAGCCGGGTCCTTTCGGCCTTCAGAGGCCTGATGGACAGGGGCAGAGACTTTCTTGTGGTGATCCACGGAGGCCCCATAGGAGCGATAATGGCGGATCTTTTCCCCGGCGAAGGCAGGGAGTATTACCAGTGGCAGCCGGAGAACGGCAAGGGCTACCTGATCACCGCGGAAGAAGGAAAAGCGCTGTCATTCGAGAGCTTTCCGAAGGAATGATCAAGCATACGAAAAACTCCCCGGGGCATATGCTCCGGGGAGTTCTTTATCTATCGATAGGTTTTCCGGCTTGCGGTCTGGGCGTTTTCCAGTCCGCTCTGCCGGTCAGGCGATCGTCAGATTACTCTTCGACCAGTCCCAGTTCCTTCTTGAGAGCCTCCAGCTCCTCGTTGACGGAAGCGGTCTCGCCGTTCTTGTACTTCTCTTCGATGACCTTGGCCTCGTCGATGGGCTGGGCGTTGAGCTCTGCCATGGCGGTAGCTTCATCGAGCATCTTGTTGGCCTTGTCCTCCATCCTCTGGACGGCGGCGACGGTCTGATCGAACTTGTCGCTGCTGTAGGTGTACTTGTTGACGGTCTGCTGGGTCTCGGCGACGGATACCTTGGCCTTGATGGCGGCCTTCTTGGCCTCCAGCTGCTGGATGTCAGCGGTCAGCTTGTCGTGGAGCTGCCTCATCTTGACAGCGTTCTCGTGGGCTGCGGCGTAGGCTACCTGAAGAGGAGCGCCTTCGTTCTCCAGCTGCTGCTTCTTGGCGATGAAGACCTTGGCGTCGCCCTCGTTGCCGGCCTGCAGGGCCTTCTTGGCGAGATCGGTATACTTGGCTACGTCTGCAGCATTGACGTCGACCAGTCTCTTGGTGCGGGCTTCCTCAGCCATGACCTCGGCGGTCTGCTTCTTGACGTCGGCCAGGTCGTTCCTTGCGTCGATCAGGTACTGATCCACCATCTTGGCGGGATCCTCCGCCTTCTCGAGAAGAGCGTTGATGTTTGCATTGATGATCTCAACGAATCTGGTTAAAACTCCCATTGTTTTTCCTCCGTTCAAAATGTGATGTATTGAAAAACTTTCTATCCAAAAGCTTGCGCTTTCCGAACTATTGATACTTTTCCGCCAGATCCTCGGCCGACTGGGTCTGCTGGGTCTGCTCGTAGGTCTCAAGGGGCGTTCCAAGGATCTCCGCGTTGGCCTTCGCCTCTTCGATCTTCTTGTCCTTTGCCCTCTTCCAGACGTAGAAGACGGCGAAGATCAGAAGGGCTGCTCCGATGAGCACCGCCGGGGCGTACCACTGAGGCTTGGTAACGTTCATGATCCTTTCAGCGGACTTTTCGAAGACCTTTGCGAAGTACTGGCTGTCATTGAGGCTGCTGTCGGTGTAGTAGCTGTCGATGTAGTCCCCCATGATGGCCCGGGCCTCGTCGTCGATGACGGTATATGCCTGATATCCGGTCTGGATGTACCAGGAATACTGGCTCGAATAGGGCTCGAAGAAGACCACCAGCACGTGGGCCCCGTCCACCGTTCCGTTGTTTGCGGTAAACAGTTTATCGTAAAGAGCGCTGCAGTACTGCTGTGCTTCCGCGTCGGTGGGATCAAGATCCCCGTCGATATTGTCGGTGATGTACAGGTAGGGCATAACGCCGGTCGCCTTGTAGAACTCCCTCATGCCCCCTGTCAGGACCGACGGATGATCGATCCAGCCCAGCTCGTCGGTATACCAGCCGGCGTCCACGGTGACCGCATCCTTCAGAGGTTCGCGCTCGTAGGTGGATGAAGTGATGGACGAAGGCGAGCTTCCGTAGTCGCTCTCGTAGCTCTCATAGGAGCCCGACATTGACGCCGCGCAGCTGGCGACGAGGACCATCACGATGAACATTATCAGCATCATCCAGAGGAACCTGGTGAGGCACCCTCCGGGGCTCGCCACCGGCCTGTGGAAGCCGCTGTAGTAGCCCGGCCCTCCGTTATTGATTATTATGGGCCTGTTGCTGAAATATCCGGGCCTGGGACCCGTCGTATAGTATGGACCGTTGTGGCTGCTGCCGTAGTTTGTCCCCTGTGGCCTGCCTGAAGAGCTGCCAGAGGAATATCCTCCCCTGTGGGAGCCTCCCGACGAGCCTCCGCTGGAAAAGCCTCTGGAGCTGCCCCCGCTGAAGCTGCTTCCACCCCTGGAGCCTGAGCCGAAGCTTGAAGAGCTTCGGGAACCTCCGGAGAAACCGCCTCCTCTGGACCCCCCGCTGGAAAAACCTCCTCCTGAAAAACCGCCGCCGGAATGACCGCCGCCGCCGGAGCCTCCACCTCTGCCCATATAGTATCCTCCTGTATAATATCTTTCATGATGCATCATAGATGCAAAATGTGAAGATTCACTGAATAAAAAGTTACGAACTTATTAATTCGATCTTTTCCGCCCTGGTCAGGGCCTTTATCCTGGCCTCTTCCCTGAGAGCGTCGGACTTGCTTCCCATCTCCCTGGACCAGACCATCTCCACCGGACGCCTGCTCCTGGTGCATTTTGAGGCGGTGCCGGCGTTGTGCTGCGAGAGCCTCCGCTCTCTGTCGCAGGTGATCCCGCAGTAGAGGGACCCGTCCGCGCAGCGGAGCATGTATACCCAGTATGTTTTCTGATTGCTTTTTTGGACTGCGCTTTCGTTCATGCCCGGGCGGCCAGCCGCCCTTCCCTCCTTTAAGTTGATATCATTATATATCATTTTCAGGTGGCTGAAAGGTATATTTTGCAGCAAATAGTCACTTGATAGACCGAATATACAGCGAAATAGGAGGATAATGGGGCCGCACATTACAAAAGCCGATCCCGCATTCCACGGGACCGGCCTTGATCGCACGGTTATCGATTACATCAGTTTTCTGAACATAGCTTCAAAGTCTGCCAGTTCAGCGTGTCTGGGATTGCCCGGCGCGCAGGCGTCAGCGGCGGCGGACTCGCAGAGGAAGGGAAGATCCTCTTCCCTGAGCTTTTCGAGCTTGGTGGGGATACCTACGTCGACCGAGAGCTGGCGGACAGCGTCAATGGCAGCCTGCATCGCCGCCCTGAGGATCGCGAGGGTCTTCTCCTTCTCCACCGGCCTGTCCTGATACTATCTGATGCTGACGCGGGTAAAGATGGTGTTCATTGGTTGTCTCCTTTGTGTACTATTTGTCTGCCTCATACTGGCAAAGCGATCAATGGCCGGGATCAAACCGCTGACTGAGATCAGCACAAAGCTTTATCTTTTCAGCCTGTATGTTCTGGTCTTGTTGCTCGTTCCTTCGCCGACGATGATCCCCTCATTCTGCAAGTCTCTGAGATAGTCCCTGGTCCTTGATGGTCTTAACCCGATATATTCCGCAATATCAACAGTTTTCCCCTGAGGATTGTCTGTGAGGTAATTAATGATGCTCGACTTGATCCTTTCATTTATCGACGTTTTTCCATCGCCGATTTTTGTCGCCGATTTTTTATCGCCGATTTTTGTCGCCGACTTTTTGTCATTTATGCTTTCAGCCGATAATGGAAGCGATAGGACGGTCCTGTCGGGATTCATCGATTCTGTATACATCGGCTCGGACCAGCCCTGCTCTCTCCAAACACGGAAGATATTAGGGATCCCGCTGCCCGCTCTTTCTCCTATATCGATAAGATTAAACATCTTCAGCAAGGTATTGTTCCTGGGATCGGATACCCCGCCGCTCACAGCGGCATCCCGCTCGATCCTCATGGTGCCGGGATTCGCCATAGTTATTAGTTCAGGCCTTTTTATCACCACAACGCCGCGCCGGCCATAGTAATCCGCATTTACAAGGCAATTGGCTAAGGCTTCGCGCAAGGCCATATGGACAGGGGTATCATCCACCCGGGATGCTCCCTCGATCTTAAAAGGAACTTTAATATCTTGCTGAAGCTTGTTATATACGCGGAAGAAAAAGTCATATACATTTCCGCTCCAGTCTCCGGAGGATGATATGATGCGGTCGGTCCAGCGATTTTCAGTATCATACTGTTCCTGATAATCCAGAAAGTAATTATTGAATTCCCTGACTATGTCATAGTCATTTCCAAACATCAAGAGTCCCGCTGCAGTAGGATGCTTTTCGCCATCAGTCCCGATACCCGCCGCACCTATACGCAGCAAAAATGCCTCATCATCCAGCTGCTCCCACACATGACCGGGGCGGGAGTATTTCATGCGCTGTCGATAGCCTCTAAAGCTGTCATGATCGATGACACCTAGGTCCATTTCTTTGAGGATCTGCATATCCTGACTCCGAACTGCAGCGTCGCGCACCATGGCCTGGTATTCTTCTTTAGTGCACCTGTAATCGCCTTCACCGTCCCGGCGGTATGAATTCCGGGGATCACTGTCGATGTAGACCGGTCTGCAGCTTCGGTCTGCCCGGGGCACATTGATCACTATTATATGATCGCCGTTCACTTCGAGAGAATACACGTCTTTGCACGAAAGGATATTTATGCTGACCTTATCGGGATCGTTGACGATATCCCAGAACTCCTTTATGAGACTGTCGGGATCCGGAAGATCGACCGTATGCAGCGATCTGTCTTTATGCTCTTCGACTCCGAGCAGGATCAACCCGCCAAGCGTATTGGCAAAGGCCGAATAGGTCTCCCAGATGCTCTTGGGAAGTCCCCCCAGGGCTTTCTTTGCCTCAAGACGGTTGTTTTCTCTGTATTTTTCAATGTTATTGAGATCGATCATATGATTACTCTACGCTTTTACGTTAGTGATCAATGCCCGCATGTATTCCCTAAGATTATCATTGCAGACATAGACATATGTACCCTTTATTCCTCTAGTCATCAGAGTTAGATAAATGTTGCAAAGATATCGAACTGCTGCTGATCAGGGAGCAGTTCCGCTTTTACCTTGTTGTAATTGCTCCTCGCTTCATCTCTTCCCCCTTCAATGAAGGCCTTGAACCCTTTGAGCGTTTCATAGTGTTTACGGGCTTCTTCATCGCTGTTGTTATTGAGAAGAGAACGCAAGGGCGAATCCCCTCGCCTGAGCGGCAAGCTCCGCATCCCCGCCCGCTTCAAGGCCTTCGGCCGCTTTATCAAGGGAGCTGCTGAGCAGCGAGATGACCATGGAATTGATGGCTCCGCTTTGCTGTTTCTTTCTGAGATCTTCGAAACTGATCATAATTTCACCCTCGTTGTTGAAACTTCATGAACGCAGACGGCCGGATCGTTCCGCAGCCTGCCGCTGGATCGATCATACACTATCTTCGGACGTTGACGACAACTGTTCCGGGGCAGACGCTTCAAAGCACGCCAGAGGCTCGTTGTACCTTTCGATCCGGCGGGAGCGTCTGAAGAAGCGGATCGTGAGGACCAGGAGCACAATGTCCATAAGGGCGAGGCTCACGGCGATGACCGCCAAGTTGTCGTTGACCGCCAGGAGCTCCTCGGTAAGAGAAAAGTCGTAGAGCCCGTGGAACAGCCAGGAAAGCATGAATGCGATCACGCCGAAGCCCTTCTTCCCCGTGTAGAGCTTCTTTCCGTAGAACCACCCCATGATGAATCCGTAGCCTGTGTGGCCTGTGGTGATGCCGCGGACCAGCATTACCATGGGGCTGGCGCCGATGGCGTAGGGGATGTCCTCGACCAGACCGAAGGCGGACCCGATGATGACCATGAAGGCGGTGACGTCTGCCCAGGAGCAGATGCCCTGGTGATCTTTAAGGACCTTCTTCAGGGTCAGGAATTTGACCAGTTCCTCGGCAAGAGCGAGGACTATGAACTTGTAGATGGCCTGATAGAGCAGTACTGGAGCGTCCTTAAACAACAGAGCGCTCAGTATGTTGAAGGCCGCCGAGGCCCCGATGATCGGGAAAATGGACAGAGCTCCCCTTTTGAGCGCGTACCGGCAGCTTTGTCTGTAAAGGTCGTCCCGATCGCGCTTCATCAGCCAGGCGACCACCAGCGCCGCGGGGATGACGCTGACAAAGAATGCAAGAATGTATATCATGATCGCCTTACCCTTTCTGCTGCGGGTCTCCGCCCTTCAGGATCATCTCCCCCAGGGCCTTTCCGGTCGCCGCCGCAAGCTCAAGGGCCAGCGGCAGCTCCTCAGTTCTGAAGTTGTTCATGTACCGGAGAAGCTCCAGGTTTATCGGTCCGTCGAAACCGATATCGCTGAGAGCGGCGCAGACTTCCTTCCAGGGCATTTTGTACCGGCCTCCGACAGGCTCATAGAGAGCGGGAAGCTGGTGAAGGTCGGCGTCTCCATCGTTGTCGTGGATGTGAAGGTAATGGACGTGTCCCCTGCTCCTTCTTATGAATCCCGCGGGATCGCCGGTGGTGATCAGGGCGTGGCCCAGGTCAAGGCAGCCGCAGATCATCGGGTCGGAGAGCTCGTCCTGCATGGCGCAGAAGGTCTCGGGACTTCCCAGGCAGTTGGTCGTCGCGGGGCTTTCGGGGGTCTCCCTTCCCAGCAGATTCTCAACGCCGATCTTGATGCCGAACCGGTGGGCGTACTCAAGAAACGACCGGTAGTAGCGGAGGTTGTATTCGAAGCGGTCACAGCCCTCGGGACACAGGACCGCGTGGATCACGATCATCGGAGCTCCCAGCCTTGCAGCGAACTCCATTGACCTTATGATCTGCCGGTATTCCTCGGTCTTTTCGCACATCTGCATGCCATATCTGAATCTGAACGGGGCGTGGGACTGGGTGAAGGCCATCCCCCTCTCATTCGCGTACTCTCTGAGCTCAGCAGCAAAGTCCAAGGCTCCGGGACTGCCCACAGTCTCATACCAGTCGTCCATGGAGCAGAGGGAATAGTCGATGCCGTTAAACCCGGCCGCCTTCAGCATGTCGACGGCGCCCTTGTCCCCGACCCTACGCCTCGCGATCATGTTTTCAACGGAAATAATCACTTTGACACCTCATTTCTGCGGATGATACCGATGATAACTATCGGAAGATATATCACTACCCAAACCGCCAGCAGCATGATCGGAAGGCCGATCTGATAGCCCGGGTTGCCCAGCTTTTCCTCGAACCAGACCAGGGGCGAGCCCGGAGACGGCCAGTTGAGGAAGAAGAAATTCTGGTCCAGGGCCTTGTCGATGAAATAGATCGGGATGCACATGGCGATGCCGATGGCAAAGCATTTGGGGAGCTTTCTGGCGTCAGGCTTAAGATCGCCGGAGACTGCCATCATCAGCGGGTAGGCGACAAGAAATGCGTGGATAACGAAGCTCCTTACGGCGAAGAAGTTCCACCAAGGAAGGTCCACCCAGTTGGAGAAGGCGAGAGCGGCAAGGGCTCCCGGCATGAAGAGGCAGAAGCAGAGCTCCTTGAGGAGCGGGCGGGGCCTCAGGCAGCAGAGAAATTCGCCGTAGATGGCGATGCCGCAGAGGTCCAGGGGAAGATAGTTCAGGGTGAACTGGCCGGTCAATAGAAGCACCGCATCCCCGAAGAGCTCCCAGACGAGGCAGGAAATGCAGACGCCGAGGTAAAGCTTTCTGCGGGTCTTTGGATCTGCCTTCCCGGCCGCGGCGCACATCGAGATGATGAAAACGGCGATGCAGCCCAGCCAGATCAGGTGCTCCCTTCCGTAAAGCGCAAACCCCATGCCGTAGGGCATGCTTTCTGTCGCTGTCCAAAACAGGCTCATGCTTTCCCCTTTCATAACTTAAGGAGGCGAAAAAACACATCTATATTTTACACGCTGAACGGGGTCCTTAACAACCGCAAAGCGCAAAAATCCCTCCGCTGCCGGACCTGTTTGCAAGAAAAAAGAGCATGGCTTTCACCATGCTCAAATGTCTCTTGATCCTGCACCTTACAGATGCTTATATCCGGTATACATGCAGAGCACAAAGGAAACGCATGCGATGACCGCGAATCTCTTATGCCACTTCATATATTACTTACCGAAATATCTGTCCAGCAGACCCTTGAGAGCCTTTCCGTGTCTTGCCTCATCCCTTGCCATCTCGTGGACGGTGTCGTGGATGGCGTCAAGACCCAGTTCCTTGGCCTTCTTTGCCAGAGCGGTCTTGCCGGCGGTAGCGCCGTTCTCGGCCTCTACGCGCATCTGAAGGTTCTTCTTGGTGGAATCGGTCACGACCTCGCCCAGAAGCTCCGCGAATTTGGCTGCGTGTTCAGCCTCTTCCCAGGCTGCCTTCTCCCAGTAAAGGCCGATCTCGGGATAGCCTTCCCTGTGAGCGACTCTTGCCATGGCAAGATACATACCGACCTCGCTGCACTCGCCGGTGAAGTTGTCCCTCAGACCCTGAACGATCTCGGGATCGACGCCCTTGGCAACTCCTACCACGTGCTCGGCGGCCCAGGTCAGCTCGCCCTCTTCCATCTTATTGAACTTCTCTGCGGGGACCTTGCACTGAGGGCACCTTTCGGGTGGCTGATCGCCTTCATGGACGTAACCGCATACTGAGCATACCCACTTCATTTTTGTTTCCTCCTTCATATGATAAAGCTTGTGAAAAATATCCTTCTTATCTCAGACATTATACAGAAAAAGCCTCTGTCATGTCAAGGTAACGAAAGTAAGAGCCCACTGACATCCGCGGCTCCGGCTAAACGTAAAGGACGCCTCCGCAGAGGATGAGATAGGCGGGAGGCTTGTCCCCGACGCCCCAAAGCACGGGAAGCCCGAAGAAATGCTCCATGACCGCGCCCACGTCGCCTCCGAGAGACTCGATGGAATGCTTCATCCGGTCCGGATGCCTGCAGGGAAGCCCCAGAGGCCTGCTGCAGCCCTCGCTGCATATGGTGCAGGAGCCCGCCGAAACTACCTGAGAACCCGGAGCCTTGGCGGCCAGCTCCTCGCAGTATCCGGTCAGGATCTCCTTCATCTTTGCCAGCTCGGCCACCGCGTGGGGGACCGATTCCCCTTCGAAGGTATCGTAGCGGCAGGCGGTAAGATTGATAGTCCGAAAGGACGCCCAACGGTCAAGAACGTTGAAATCGTAGGGCGGGCAGGACCATACGGTGTTGTAGTTGCGGCACTCCCGGCACATGGCCAGGAACTTCTCTACTTCTACGAAACTGTTTACAAAGGAGGCGGTATCGGTGTCCGCCTCCATGATGTTTATGCCTTTGTATTCCATTTTTAAGCTTTTTCCGGTACGGGCTGGCCCTTGAGCTTGAGGAACCTCCACTTGCCTGTGTTGTAGTGTCCGATGATCATCGCGGTCCTGAGCAGCTGGTCTGTGACGAGAGCGATCCAGGCGCCCCAGAGGCCGAAATCAAGGTAGTTGATGAAGAGGATGCCAAGGCTGGTCCTTACGATCAGGACGGTGACCATGATGGTGAAGGCGGAGAACTTGGTGTCGCCGGCTCCCCTCAGGCCGCCGTTGGTGATGAACTGCTGGTTCTGGAAGGGCTGCATGAAGGCGACGAACATCAGTATCTGCCGTCCGAGATAGATGACCTCGGGGGTCTCGTTGTAGAGGGCGACCACGTGTCCTCCGAAGAAGAAGAACAGCGACGCCAGGACCACGGCGAAGACCAGGCCCAGGTGGCGGGTATGCCTCACGTAGACGTCCGCCATGTCCACCCTGCCCCTTCCCAGGCTCTGGCCCACGAGGGTGGTCGAGGCGTTGGAGAAGGCCTGTCCCGACATGAAGCTCAGGGACTGGATGTTCATGCAGATCTGGTGGGTGGCGTATGATATGTCTCCCAGGCCCGCGACGGTGCGGGTGAAGATCATGACGCCCGCCCTCATGAAGAGTTGCTCGATCATGCTGGGAAGACCGATGGTGATTATGTTGTGCTCGATGTCCCGGTCAAAGGACAGCTTCTCTTTAAGATCCAGGTAGACGTAGCGGGTCTTGCTGAGCATGAGGGTCATCGCTATGACCGTCGCAGTGGTCTGGCCGATGACGGTGGCAAGGGACGCGCCGACGACCTCCATGCGGGGGAAGCCGAACTTGCCGTATATCAGCAGATAGTTGAAGACCACGTTGACCACGTTGGCGGTGGTGTTGTAGAAGAGGGGCATCTTGGTATCGCCGCAGCCGCGAAGGGAAGCGGTGCAGGTGAAGGTCATGCACAGGGGGATCATGCCGTACATCTGTATGCGGAAATACTCGGTGGCATAGCCGATGGTAGCCTCGGATATGCCCTTTCCTGCCAGAAGCAGTATGAAGGGCCTCGCCACATAGGTCCCTACCAGCATTACGATGGCCGCGAGGATGATGTTTATGACGAGGGACTGCCTGTAGACCTGATTGGCCTTTTTCTGGTCTCCCTGGCCTCTGAAACGGGCGACCATGGCGGTGGAACCCATGTTGAGGGCCATTATCATGGTCATCAGCAGCATCTTGGGCTGCATGGAAAGACCGACCGCGGACAGCGCCTGGACGCCCAGCTCTCCGGGAAGCCTTCCTACCATGATCTGGTCCGCCATGCTGGTGAGCTGGGTAAGTATGAGCTCAAAGAGCGAGGGCAGAGCGATGGTTATTATGTCCTTGTAAAGTTCCGAATGGGTGATCCCCTGGGGGATGGGCGATTTTTTAAATTTGTCGGAAGGAGACGGCCAGTCCTCCGGCTTTCCGTAAGGGAGCTCATCCAGAGTCGTCCTTACGATCTTGACTTTCTTATCCTGTTCCTTTTCCATAAAGCCTCATTTCTTTTTCGGGCTATTCCTTTTGCGAATGATAATTATAACAGAATTTTTTCTGATTTGTTAGACTGAACGCACATAATAATGTCTTAAAAACAGACAAATAAGGTGGCTGCGCCTTAATTGTTTCGCAGGGTTTTCCGCGAAAGACCGCCCTTCCGAGACGGGTCCCGGGGCCGGTCCCGCGCCCTGCGCTTCTATTTGTCGTAATTATAATCCATTACCTTTCGCTAACACAATGGCGAAAGTCAAAACCGCTTGAAAAATCAAGGGGCTGGGAATATAATCTTTAACTGCTTCGGCCGCATTGAAAACGATGCTGCGGCATTGAGAAGCAGGGGTAAAAATGAAAAAAACGACTTCCGAAAAGGATAACCTGATAAAAAAGATCGATAAGAGCATAAAAGCGTTGACGGCGGCGCATGCCGAAAGTATCGGGATAAGTTTTCCCGTCGCCCTCTGCGTCTGGCTTGAGCTCAGCCTTCACATCTGCGACATGAGCCCGCTGAAGTTCTTCGCGGTTTACGGCTTCTTCGCGGCGTCCCTGGGATGCCTGCTCGCGGCCATCACCTCCCTCTTCAAGGGAAAGGGAAAGCTCGTATTCGTAAGGACGGTCTCGATCATCGCGACCCTCATCTTTCTCGTGGAATACATAGCGAAGGAGATCCTTCAGACCTACTACCCGGCCTCCATCCTCGGGACGGCCGCGGGAAACAGGCTCTACCAGTTCATTGGAGCCATCCTTAAGGCCATCGCCCTCCACATCCCCCAGATCATCTTCATATCGCTTCCGCTGGTATTTCTGTTTGTTTACGGTAAGCATGTTTACGTCAACAGCGCGAAAAACACAGGGGCTGGCACAAAGGCTGATGGTGAGACAAGTCCCTCGGAAGGCCGCCGCGCCAGAAGGGCCGGAAAAAAGCACGTGAGTACCTTCGTCAAGTACATCCTGCTCTTCGTGGTCTTCCACATCTGCGGACTGTCCAGCCTGACCCTGCCCTGGGAGGGGGACATGGTCCCCGCTGACCTGTACAGGATGGACATAAACTACAACGAGCAGGTCCAGCAGCTGGGCCTTTACACCATGCTCAGGCTCGACGTCAAGCACATGTTCGTCCCCGCCGACTACGGCAGCGAGTTCGATCCCAGCCTCATCGCGAAGACCGAGGATCCCGCGCAGCCTCAGGAGCCCGAAGACCTGCCCAGCCCCAAATTCGAAGACCAGACCAAGGAGGACCCCGTCCCCGGGCAGCCCGCCGAGCCGGAACCCGTCAAGGAACCCGAACCTGACCCCGTCGACAGATCCCCCAATGTGATGGACCTGGATCTGGCGGGCCTTGCCGAGACCACCAAGAACAAGGATATCAAGTGGCTCTGCGACTACTATTCCAACGTCACGCCGACCAATAAGAACGAGTATACCGGCATGTTCAAGGGCTACAACGTGGTGTTCTTCACCGTCGAAGCCCTGGATACCTGGGCGGTCAGCGAAAAGTACACCCCGACCCTGTACAGGATGATGAACGAGGGCTTCGTCTTCAACAATTTCTACACAGCCCTCCACTTCACCAGCACCTCCAACGGAGAATGCCAGAACCTCCTGGGCCTCTACCCCAAGAACGGAAAGCCAATCACCATGGTCAGGACCGGCCAGCTCAAGACCGCCCTGCCCTTCACCCTCGCCCACCAGCTCAACGCCCTGGGCTACCACAGCCTGGGATACCACAATAACTGGGACCTTTATGAGCGGTCCAGTTCCCATCCCAACATGGGATACGACTGGAACTTCTGCAGCAGAGGGCTCAATTTCGAGAAGACCTCCTCCGGCGACCTCAAGTGGCCCCAGCAGGACACCTTCATGATCGAGGACTCCATCGACGACTACCTGGAGAGCGACCAGCCCTTCAACATCTACTACCTGACCGTCTCCGGCCACACCCCCTATTCCTGGAACTGGGTGGCCAGCAAGTACAGAGAAGATCTGGCGGACTGCGAATACTCCGAGACCACCAAGGCCTACATCGCCACAGTGATGGAGTTCGACCGGGCCATGGAGATCCTGATAAACAAGCTGGAAGAGGCCGGAAAGCTTGAAAACACGCTGATCGTCGCGGCTCCCGACCACATCCCCTATACCGACGTAGACACCATCGAGGAGCTTATGGGAAAGGAGCTGGGGACCTCCGCAGCCGCCCAGGCCATCAACGAGCAGGCCCTGGATCTTGAGGTCTACCGCAACGGACTGATCGTATGGAGCGCCTCCATGAAGGAGCCCGTCGTGGTCGACAAGGTCTGCTGCCAGGTGGACATCCTGCCTACGGTCTCAAATCTTCTGGGCCTTGAGTACGATTCCAGGCTCCTCTCCGGCACCGACATCCTGTCCGATTCCGAGGGCATGGTGGTATTCTCGTCCAGATGCTGGCGCACGGACAAGGGCCTGTACAACAGGTTCACTCAGGAGTTCACCCCGGCCGAGGGCGTGGAGATGACCCCCGAAGAGACTGCTGAATACGTGGAAAGGACCAAGGCTCTCGCCGGATACCGGCTGGACTGCACCAACAGGATCGTCGAGAACAACTTCTTCAAGTATCTTTTCCCCGAACAGTAAATCAAAAGCATGACCGGGCCGTCCCGCCGGGCCGTCCGTCATCATATCGAGCATCACAAAAGCTGCCGGATCTCTCCGGCAGCTTTGCTGTTCTTTATGAAGGTGAAGGCTTGCAGGCCCTGAGACGCCTAGGCGATTATCTGACCTGCCTGGGGTCCCTTTACAGGCTCGTCCTCCTTGAGGCTCTGGGCGAGAGCCTTGAAGTCATTTTTGCCCTCTCCCACCATGGCCCTCAGGTGCGGGATGTTCTCCTTCTTGGCGAGGTACTTGAAGTTCTCGTCCTCCATGATCCTCTCCTTCTCCTGGGCCAGCCTCTTTCCGTCGATGGGCTGGTCGGGATCCATGTTCTTCAGGGCCAGCAGGGTCGCGTAATCCTCGGGCCTGTCCTTGCCCCTTTCTATGGTGTCCATGGTCTCATGGAAGGCTTCGGTGTAGACCGGCGAGATGAAGCTTTCGGGAGTGACGTAGTCCTTGTGGTCAGGATCGTTCGCGACTCCCCTCTTCACATTGACGCTGTCGCAGTACTCCTTGAACTTGTCGGGGGGCATGGTCTGCTTGAGGAAGGTCATGCAGTCGTTCCAGCGCTCTCTTCCGAAGGCGCGGGTGCGGACCTTCTCCTTGCCGTCCAGGTAGTTCATGACGATCCTGGTGCTGTCGTAGACCTGCTCCGCGGTGAGGCGGTCCTTCTGATCCTTTACAGTCTTGATGGCGGCAAGGGCATTCTTATAGCCGGTGCTGTTGCCGAACAGCGGGCCTCTGGGGATGAACTTGATCATCCTGCCGGAGCCGGTCCTTTCCATGGCGAAGACGACGGGCTCGAGCCTTCCGGAAAGCCTGGGCTGCTGGCCCTTGGGCACGCGGTAGGCCGCGATCTTCTTGACGTTCTTGTCGTAGTCGGCCATCAGCCTGTCGGCGGAGCTCTCATCGGTATACTTGGGAGCGCCCTTGAGGAAGAGCTCCTTGTAGGCGGTGCTGTTCCTGATCTTTTCGGCCTCGGCCTCGATGTTGTCGTTGGTCAGAAGCTCCGTGTTCTTGTCCTTCCTGGCCTGCCTTGCCAGGGCATTCACGGCAAGGATCGTCGAAAGATGCCAGTTCTTCAGTTCTTCGGACATTTTGGGATTGTTCTTTACGTTGTTCCAAAGTGCCGGAATGTTGTCTGTGTAAGCGGAGATCCCGTTCTTCTGATCATCCAGATCAAGATCTGTGAGGTCCAGCTCATCAGAGCTGTTGAGAGCGTTCTCCTCCTCCTGCTCCTTCTTATGAGCCTGCTTGTATTCGTCGGTAAAGACGTAAGGCTTTTTGGGCTTGGGAGGCTCCACTTTTGCCGCGGGAACAGGCTGGGGATGGATGATCTGAGGTTCGTTCTGCTCCTGGACCTCCTCATGCTGGCCCTGGACAGGGGCGTACAATACGTCGTCCTCGACCATGGTGTAGTTGAGTCCCTCGCCATCGTTCATGCTGCTGTCGAGATCGGGCTCCTCTTCTTCAGCCTGCTGGGCTTTGATCACAGGCATCTTGTCAGCCTCGACTCCCAGCTTTTCGCGGAGAGCCTTGCCGTTCTCAAGATCGCCTTCGGTGAAGGCCTTGTCCAGATCGTCCGCTGCCTTGCCCAGATCGCCCTCAAGGCCTGCTAGCTTGAGCTTTCCGAAGAGCTCGCCTGCCGCTAAGCCGGCTTCCTCCAGCTTTCCTTCCAGCTTCTTGTTCTTCGCGTCCTCGAGCTCGGCCTGCTTCTTTTCCTCGGCCTTGTTCAGACGGGCCTTCCAGTCCTTTCTGAACTGGCGCTTTTTCTTTGCGGCCTCCCGATCATCCTTGAGGACCTTCATTCTCTCGGCGCGCTTTTCATCCTCGGACATAGCCAGGCGTCTTGCGGCGTCCCGCTCCATCTGCTCCTTGAGCTCCTGATCCTCCTTGATCATGAGCTTGGGATGGAGCTTTCTCTCCTGTTCCTTTCTGGCCTCGTCCAGATGGTTCTTGTATTCGGTCCTGAGCATGCTGCGCTGCTCGCGGCTCAGGTCCTTGTCGTTCTTGAGCTCCTCTTCGTAATCGAACTTTACGGGCTGGTCCTCGCCCTCCTGGGGAATGACCTCGTTGCAGACCTTGAGGATGCCCTGGGCCTGCTTGTGCATCTGGGAAAGGTTTTCCGCGCCGATCTTTACGATCTCGGGGAACTTCTCCTCCCTTTCGCGGAGGACCTCGTTCCTCAGCTGCTCATGCTTTCTGTCCTTTGCCCAGCGGTAGATCAACTGGTCGTCGTTTTCGGGAAGGGGCAGCTTTTCTTCAGCCCTTCTGTCGATCTCCTGCTGCGGGATATTCTTCGCCCTTTCGCGGAGCATATCCTTTTCGGAGATCTCGTCGATGGGGGACTCTTTTGCTCTCTTAAGGGCGACGTCCAGGGGACCTTCGCCGTTCTGACCGGTCATGGACTTGGGCACGCCCAGATTGGTCAGGAGCGTGTTGACGCCGTCCCAGGAATCCTGCTCGTAGAGAGCACTGTCGATGAGCTCGTTCATCCTGGTCTCGTACAGGGCTTTGTTGAGCTCCTCTCCGGTCTTTCCGCGAAGGTGCGGGTGATTGTCCACATAAGTAGATCTGGAATAGTCAGAGCCGAACTGCCTTAAGACGAACTCTCCCTGGCGTTCTCTGAAGCCCTCGATGATCTGGTTCCTGACCTGGTCAGCGATGGTGTCGTTGGCCCTGGCCAGCTTGTCGCTCTCGAACTTCTGCTTTTCCTCTTCGCCGGCCTGATCCAGCTGTTCTCTCGCGAGCTCGATGGCTGCGTCCTGCTGTGCCTGGCGGATCTTATCCGCGGTATAGGTCTTCTGGCGCAGATCGTCCCTGTACTGTTCGGTCACCGCGGCGCGGTAGAGGTTCTTCTGTGCCTGCTCCGGCTGGGCTCCCTCACCGAGCCTTGCCAGCTCGGCGGCCAGCCTCTGCTCGTAATCCGGGTAGTACCTTCTCAGGTGCTGCTCCCTCTCCTCGGGGCTCACCGAGTCGATGGCGACGCTCACGGCGTTGTTCCTCTGCTCTTCGGTGGGCTGATCGGGCATATCCTTCATCATCTGGGGAAGGCGCTTGGAGTATTCGGCGGGAACGTACTCGTTCCACTGCCTCAGGGAATTGCCGGCGGTGCGGCTGAAGTTCCTCAGGGCGTTGTACTGGGGACCCTTCTTCTTCGCGGAATCGACGAACATTCCGGCGACGTCTCTGGCCCCGTATTGGGGCGGGACCGCGAAGGCCCCGTTCTGCTGACGGTATTCCCGGCGCTCCTGGACCCTCTGCTGTCTTTCCTGCTCCGCCTGCTGCCTGGCCCGCTCCTCCTTCTGGCGCTCGGCCTCGTCCTCCTGCCTCTCGAGATCTTCCTCTTCTCTCACCTGAGCGACCAGGTTGGCCTCTTCTCTGTCCAGCTGGTCCTGCCTTCTCAGGCGCTCGTTCTCGGCCCTTCTTGCGGCGGCCTCCTGCATATCCTTCTTTTCGGCCTCGTTGTGCTCGTTGAGCAGGAGCCGGGTCTTGTCCTCGAACTGAAGGTCGAAATAGTCTCCGACTCCGGCGATGTGCTCCGCGATGGTCATGTCCTGATAGCGCTGGTCCTCGGGCAGGTATTCCTTGAGCTCGGGATGCTCCTTTAGGGTGTCTCTCAGAGCCTGCATGCCCTCATCGCCGCCCTCACCCACGTAATAGGTGTAGTTGCGGAGGTTGTCCATCCTTGCCTCGATGGTGCTGTCGTCCATGTAGAGGTTGCCTCTTTTTGCAAGGTCGTTGAATACATTGGCGTAGTGCCTGAAGGTGCTCCTTACGGAAGCGCTGCCGCCCTTCCTTTCAAGATCCTTTTCCGCCTGTTCATACAGGCGGGCGAGGAACCTCAGCTGCTTGGCCGTGGTCTCTCTGTATGTCTGGCCGCCGTCCTTGTCCATCTTCGCGTAGAATTTCTCGCGGGCCTGGACGTTCCTGCGCCTGGTCATCCTGTCGCCGTAGCCCAGCTCGCAGAAGCTGTTGACGTCCCTGATGTGAGTCGCGACGTCCTTGAACTTGTCCTGCTGCTGAAGGTCGTTCATCAGGATCGGGTTCTCGTCGGCGGTCTGCTGCATCAGCTTGAGATTTTCGCCGTTGTTAGCCTCGAGCATATCGGGGAGACCGTAAAGGGTGTCCAGGGCCCTCTGAAGGTTGGCCTCGGTGTTGAACACCGAGTCGGAGCTGTGGGCGACGGTATGCATGGCTGCGGCCATGTCCCTGAAGCTCTTGATCTTTGCGTCGTCTCTGGGGACCCTGGCGGTGAGATCGTCTGCGGTCTGGCGCATCAGAGCCTCGAGGTAGTCCATCTGGGGGACCAGATCGGTGAAGAACGTACCTCTCTGCTGGTTTCGCTTGTCGATCAGTTGTCTTGCTGTAAGCGGCATTATCTTTATCCTCTCTTCCTTGGATCAACGGGAGCGCGGCTGATATTATATTTGAGTTTCGATTACAGTTTTTGGCCTTAAAAGATATTATAAACTAAACTGGTCCGCATTGCGAGTGGTCGTTCACAATTATTTTGTTATTTTTTTGCTAAAGTCCGTTTGCATGACGGGCTGCCGCTCCTGAAAATGGACCGACCGCAGAGTATAAGGCAATGAAAAAATCGATGGAGCAGGAGATGAAGAGCATCAGAAGCTCGGAGGAATATAAGGCCGCAAAGAAGAGGCGCAACGAGATGCAGTCGAGGGTCGACAGCTGGAAGATGCAGATGAGGGCTGCAATCAAAACAAAATAACAGTTACATCAAGGCCTCCGGGGCTGACCGCTCCGGAGGCCGTTTTTATGTCTTATGAAATATTACCGCAGATTCCTTATGAACCCTTCCTCGATCCTCTCCTCCACCGAGCGCCCGTGCTTGTCCAGCTCGGTGCAGACCGCGTCGGTAAGGCCCTGCATCCGAAGGGCTCCGATGAAGAACTCCCCGGCCTCGCCGATCATGGCGAGGATCCTGTTCTCCTCAGCCGCGGAGACCGGACAGAGCAGAAGCTCTGACAGGATGCCCGCGATATCGCCAAGCCCCAGCTCTCTTAAGGCTCTGAAACGCCACTTGTAGAAAGGCATGTAGCTTCTTGCCAGGAGGAAGGCGGCGTGGACCCCGCTCCCGCAGAACTCGCTTAGAGCGTACCTTGCAGCCTCGGTCTCGCCGTGGGCAAGGCACCTTTCAAAGTTATACTGCCCGGCCTGGGCCATGGAGATCAGACAGTCGGAGAGCTTCCTCAGCCGGATGTCCTCGGGAAGATACGAGAGCTTTTGCCTTATACCGGTCATAAGTCCCGGCCAGTCGCAGAAGATCTCACCGTTTACGACCTCCAGCAGGTACTGCTCGGGAAGCCGGTACCACTGCTCCGCGGTGAGGCTCCCGTCGGGGCTCCCGGTCCTGTCGGAAAGAAAGTCGGAGATCCTTATGACTCCCCTTCTCCTTCCGCCCTCGGGAGCGATCAGGCTCCTTTTGAGCCCCTCGTACTCCCTGGGAAGCCTGTCGTAGGCCCTCTGAAGAAGGAAGGCCGTGCGCCTGTCGACGACGTCCTCTCCGGGAAGAAAGATGCAAAAACCGGGCTCCATGTCGTGGTCCCTTGAGATCTCGTCGTCAAGGCCCAGGCACTCCGAACCGCTGCCGCAGAGGCCGCAGGCTATGAGTTGCTCCAGTTGGGGGAACTCCTCCTTGAGCATCGGCTCCCCGAATTCTTTATAGTACCTGTACGAGAGTTCAAGACCTTTCATAGATCTTCCTCGCCCTTTCGTTGAGCTCCTCTTCGTACATGAAATAACCGTAATAACCAAACACGGGAGCGCACTTTTCGCAGACGAAGGCGTAGTTTCCGTCGTGGGGCTGGTCCTTATCAAGAAGTTCCATGGCCCTGGCGATGCAGTCGGAGATCTCCTCCTCGGCGTCGTCAAGACCCAGCCTCGCCTCAGCGGCGCTGGCCATGTTGAGCCAGCTTATGGCCTGCTCGGGCTGTGACGCTCCGGTCCTCTCCATGACAGCGACGGCCTTGCCGTAAAGGGTCTCGGCCTCATCGAAGCGCTCAAGGTCCACCAGAGCCAGGCCCATGTTGTTGTAAAGCCCGCCCAGCCTGGCGTCGTCGTTCTTAAGGAGCCTCTCGTAGACCTTCCTCGCCTTCTCGAACAGAGGCAGAGCGTCGCCTGCCCTTCCGAAGGCCTTGAAAACCGTGGCGCTGTTGATGAAGCAGGTGGCTCCGCTGACGGTGTCCTCGTAGCCCAGCTCGTCCAGAAGGGCCAGAGCTTTGCCGGCGCTCTCCATGGCCTTCTCTTCTTTGCCCAGCTTTCTGTAAAGGCCCATGAGCTCGTTGTTCATGGCAAAGCTGCCCTTTTTATCGCCGTACTGATCGGCCTCGGCCAGCCAGTACAAAAGCAGCCTCTCGGCCCCCGTCCAGTCGTTCTTTGCGAGGAACTCGTCCTCCTTTTCGGTTATCCTTCTCACAGGGATGGTCTCCGCGGGACCGCCCTGCAGGGCGGACATGTCCACGGGGCAGCGGGGCTCCTGGTATTCATCTCTTTCAAGATCCATAGTATCTTCCTATCCGCGGGTCTTCCCGCTCAAAACTCATAAAAGTATATCACACGGGCGGCGGTTTATGGTAAGATTTATCGGTAAGCAAAAAAGTAACGAAGTCTTCGGGAAAGGCTCCGCTGACCGCGGGCCTTACGAAGCGCGAAAGCATAAAGGAGCTCCAATGGCAAAGAAAAAGATACTGCTGATAACGACCGGAGGGACCATCGCGTCAAAGCCGGGCGAGGACGGTCTGACCCCCCAGATGGGCTCGGGCCAGCTGCTGAGCTACATGGAGGATCTTCCCTCCCACTACGACATCGACGTCGAGGACCTGATGAGCCTGGACAGCTCCAACATCCAGGCCGAGGAATGGCAGGTCATGGCCAGGGCCATCGCCGCCAGGATCGCCGATTACGACGGGATCGTCATGACCCACGGCACCGACACCATGGCCTACACCGCCTCCATGCTCTGCTACATGCTGAGGAACCTGGACAAGCCCGTGGTGATCACCGGAAGCCAGGTCCCCATCGACAACATGCTCACCGACGCGAGGAACAACCTCTACACGGCCTTCGCCGCTGCGGAGAGCGGCATACAGGGCGTCAGTATCGCCTTCAACCGCAAGATCATCAGAGGCTGCAGGGCCGTCAAGGTCAGGACCATGGGATTCGAGGCCTTCGAGAGCGTCAATGCCGGTCTTCTGGGCGAGGTGTACGGGGACGGCCTTCGCAAGTACGTGGCTGACAAAAGGCCCGCCGGTCCCTTCGAGCTAAAGGACTCCCTTTCCACCGACGTGTTCCTCTTAAAGCTCATACCCAGCACCAAGCCTGAGATCTTCGACACCCTGCGCAGCATGAACTACCGGGGCATCGTCATCGAGGCCTTCGGCATGGGCGGCATGCACTTCATCAGAAGGAACCTGCTGGACGCCCTCCAGAGGCTCACCGCCGAAGGCGTCTCGGTGGTGGTCTGCAGCCAGTGCCTCTATGACGCCAGCGATCTTCGGTTCTACGAGGTCGGGACCAAGCTGCTCTCCTGCGGGGTCATCTCCGGCCGGGACATGACCACCGAGGCCGCGGTCACCAAGCTGATGTGGGCCCTGGGGAACTCAAAGGATCCCGAAGAGGTCAGAAGGCTCTTCGACACCGATCTCGCCGGAGAAGTGGTGATCCCGGAGTAACGGGACCGGCCGATCCTAAGCCTCTACAGCCCCATGTGCTTCTTGACGAACTCCAGCACCTTCGGGTAGCAGTCCACCTTGTTGTGGAACTTCTGCAGGCCGTGGCCCTCGTCGTCGTAGACCAGCATGGTCACGTCCACGCCCTTGTTCTTTAGATACTCCACCACCTGATAGGTCTCGGTGACGGGCACCCTGGGATCGTTCTTTCCGTGGATCACGAAGAGCGGCCCCCTGATCCCGTCGACCTTGGCAGCGGGCGAAACGTTGAACAGGGTCTCCCTGTCGTGCTCGAGAGTCCCGTACTCCTGCTCTCTGTGGGGCCTGCGGTACTGGGAGGTGTTCTCCAGGAAGGTCACCAGATTGAACATGCCCACCGTCGCCACCGCGCAGCACCAGAGCTCCGGATACCTGGCCGCGCAGGAAAGGGTCATGAAGCCTCCGTAGCTTCCGCCCATGACGCCCAGGCGCTTGGGATCCGCGATCCCCTCCTCCGTCAGGTGCTTCACCAGATACTCGATGTCCTTAACGCTGTCCAGCCTCTTTTCCACGTCGTCCAGGTGGGAATAGGCCTTGCCGTAGCCCACCGAGCCCCTCACGTTGGGCTCGACGATGGCGATGCCCTGAGAGATGTAGTAATAGATCAGTCCCTTGTTTCCGACGCCGGGCCTGCTCTGCCCCTCCGGTCCGCCGTGGATCGAGATCATCACCGGCAGATCCTTCGCCTCCATCCCCTTGGGAACGTAGAGGAAGTACGGTACGGTCAGCCCGTCGAAGGACTTGAAAGAGTGAAGCTCGGGCTCGACGAAATCGTCCGGTCCCAGGCCCTCTGGGAAGCTGCAGGACAGCTGCTTCGCGCAGCCCTTTTCAAGATCCGCGACCCAGACGTCCTGGGCGAGGGTCCCGGTCATCAGGGTGAAGGCGAGGCGCTTTCCCTCGGGATCCCACGCGGGAGAGGACATGACGCCGCGGGGAAGCTCCGGAGCCTTGACGAACTCCTTCTTTTCGATATCCCAGACCTTGAGCACCGAGTAACCGTTCTCGTTGACGGTCATGGCAAGCTTCTTTCCATCCGGCGAGAGGGAGACGCACTCCGCGTCCCAGCCGAACTCCAGGACCTTCTCGTATCTTCCGGTCTTCGCGTCGCAGAAGGCGACGTAGAAGAAGTCGCTGTCCTCGTCGCTGACGTAGTAAAAGCCCGAGGAATCGGGGAGCCAGCTGGGGCTCTTTCCCGCCATCACAGCCGCGGTATCGGGCCTTCTCACCGCCTCGCAGGTCACGGTATCCAGCATCCACAGGGCGCTGTTGGAATGGCCCATCAGCTTGTTGTAAAGCACGTACCTTCCGTCGGGAGACACCGAGCACGGGGTATTGTAGTTGTCATGGTTCTCCTTCAGGACCTTCTTTTCTCCGGTCTCAAGATCCATGCAGGCCAAGTCGAAGCTCCTGGGATCCCTCTCGTTGAGAGAAAAGAACACGGTCTTTCCGCCGGGGCCCATGCCGCCGACATAGTGCCTGACCTTGGGAAGATCGGTCATCTTCACCGGCTTGCCTTCCCTGAACACCCAGATCTGCTCGTTCTCGTTGCCGCCGTCGTCGGAGGTGAAGAGGATGGTCCCTTCCTTTGAGGTCAGCTTCCAGATCTGCTCCTGGGTGGTATACAATGTCTTTGCCTCTTTGCTGTCCACATCCTGGCAGATGATGCTCTTGCCCGACGGATCCGCCTTGACGTAGATGAGATGCTGCCCGTCCAGCCAGCGGACCTCCTTGCAGCTGCCGACGCTGAGATAAAGCTCGAGTTTTGTCATAATTCGCTCCTTTCGCCGGGGTGCCGAGCCCCTGTTCACGGTCCGGATCATTCAAAAAACCACGAGCCCGGGGATCTCCTCGGGCTCGCAGATATGCATTTAATCAATAACTTCCTTGTGGAATACTGAGCCGTCCTCCACGTTCTTCCAGGTGAAGGTCTTTCCGTCTTCGATGATGAGATAGCCGTGGGGAGTGTCCTCCTTGGGGCAGGCCAGGGAGCCGGGGTTCATGCACCAGACTCCGTCCTTTTTGTACCAGCTGGGCTTGTGGAAGTGTCCCATGAGCAGCACGTCGCCGGCTTCAAGGCAGGGCATGTGGTCCTGGTTGAAGATATGGCCGTGGGTCGCGAAGATGGTCCTGCCGCCCTCGATGATCAGAAGATAGTCCGCCATCATGGGGTATTTCAGGAATTCCTGATGGACGTCGGCGTCGCAGTTGCCGCGGACGCCCACGCTCTTTTCGGCCATGAGATTGAGCTGCTCAACGGTATCGGGACCGGAGAACTCGCGGGTCAGAGGATTCCTCACCCCCTGATATACCATGTCGCCCAGGGTCACCACCTTGTCGGGCTTTTCCTCAAGAAATCTCTGATATGCCAGCTTCGCGTAGTAGCCGGATCCGTGAAGATCCGCCATCGCCATTATTTTCATATGATATTTTCCTTTCTTTTGCCTGGTTGGATGCGCCGAGTGCCGCGGGACCTACCTGATGAAATTCGTGGAGATCTTGCGCTCCTCCTTTTCGGGAAGACCGTAGGCCTCCTTGCCCAGAGCGATGCTCTTCATGAGGAAGACCATGTTCCTGGCCAGGACCCTCATGGTCTGCATGCCCTCAAGATCCTGCTGGGCCTGCTCCGCGTTGTTTCCGTGGATGTCGTTCCAGTACTGGCTGGACGCCACCGGCATGCCGCTGATGGTGAAGTACTTGTTTATCTCGTCGAAGGTAGCGGTGAGGCCTCCCCTTCTGGCGGACGCCACCGCGGCTCCCACCTTCATCAGCTTGCTGAAGCGGGTGCTGTAAAAGAGCCTGTCCAGGACCGCCACGGTGGTAGCGTTGGCGGACGCGTAGTAGACGGGAGTCCCGACCACCAGCCCGTCGGCCTGCTCGAACTTCGCCGCGATCTCGTTGACTATATCATCGTACACGCACCTTCCGTTGCGGGCGCAGAAACCGCAGGCCGTGCAGCCGCGCACGTCCAGATTCCCCACCTGCACGATCTCGCATTCGACCCCTTCCGCCTCAAAGATCTTCTCCATCTCGTGGAGCGCGGTCCAGGTGCTGCCCTTGGCGTGAGGGCTGCCGTTTATCATGAGTACCTTCATGCTGTTCCTCCTTGCTGACGCATGCGTCACATTTTTCACCAAGTATAAGTTTATCGGCGCGGGGACGGCTTGTCAACGCATGAGGGAGGATCAGTTCTATTAATAGATTTTACGCAATTCAGCAAAATCTTTTAGTAGGAACGAAGGAGCCCAATGAAAGATATTGCCTTGTTATGGAAATCGTTAACGGAAAAGAATTCCTATGAACAATCCTATTTAAAACCCCTGACCTCCAAACCGTAAACAAATTGAATTCTATTTTTATTCAATATCTTCAGTGCTATCATTCGTTGTTTGACTGTGGTTCTCGATCTTCTCCAGAAGTTCTTTTTCGAAAGCATGTATCTTGTCCATGCTTTTGTCCAGATAGGCATTTAAGTCTTCTCTGGTCATACCATCGAATGATGTTTCAGGCACCCTGAATGGGATACGAAAATCCCAGTCTTCTTTAAAGCTCTGCACTGGATAATACTTCTGGATCTCCTCACATCTTGCTTTAAAATCTTCCGTCATATTTTTCGAATTGATCGACAACTGGACCTGCAGTTTTCCAGAAGAAACGGCATGGATTTCATAAAAGTAATGATTATCGGTGTCCCATGCGCTCGGAGCATCCACTAAATCTGGTAATATCACAGACATTTCAGTTGTAGTGAATCTTGTAAAACTCCGTCTGCAATTACTGATGTCATAATTAATATCCTTCCTATTTTCGGCCCAGTCTCTGATCCATGATGTGACATTCAGGAAATCCCATTCTGCCGAATCACAAGGCAATAAATATGGCAACATCTTTTCAGAAATCTTACTGCTCCATTCTGCAAAGAACTCTGTCATTATTGGCCAATCATCTTCATTTAGGATGCTTACATTTTTAAGTGTTTTCGTTATCCATGAAGCTATAAAATTATCCGCTCGCGCCCAGTCCAGTTCTGATCCAAGGTCTCTTTCAATATCCTCTTTGTGTAACAATAATTGATCAAAAGCTTTTTTATTTTTGTTCTTATCGCCATTCCCCAAATAAAACCATATGTATGCCTGATCCTGATTCGCAATACAGCCTACCCTGAATCCCGGCAATCTAAAAGAACCCCACATTTCATTTGACTTTGTAGAGCTGCAATTCATATATGCGCCAGTATTATTGTTCGCCTTTTTTATAGCTGGGAGAGCAAATGTCCAAAAGCGCCTTCTTATATCCGCTCGTTTGCCACCTTTATCTTCGTACTCACCATCCTCTGTAACAGCAGGCAGCACACTAGCCCATATTCCTTTAGCCTTTTCATAAAGCCACAAAGCACGTGCACTGATCTTCTCTTCATCCCAAGATGATTCAGAAAGAACATTCTCCATGGTAACCAGACCAGAAGCACACTGATCGAGACCTGGATTATTGTTGTTCCCAGCTTTCTTGATCATCCAGCTACTATCACTTATAGAGGTATTCAGTGCTTGCGTTATTATGGCGAAGTTTCCAAGAGTCAAAACTTTACCGTCTCTGACCCTTGCCTGTTCCTCAGTTTTACAAGGTTCCCAATGGTTCCTCCACTTTCTGGGCATAAGATGCTCTAGACTGTATTTGTTGAAACCCAGAAGCGCAAGCGAATTCTTGGCAGAACGAAGATTTGTTTCTATAAAGTATATAATGCCTTTAGCTTGAAGGTTTGTAAGTCGGCTGTCATAAAACCCGCTTAGCAGAGCATCATCTGATGGGACATACGTAGTCACATCACCGCCGCGTTTTAATTGATCAAGCAGAGCATCAGAAGTTGTTACTCTATTCAAAATGAGGGACAGGAACAGGTTATTATAGTTTTTGGTCGTTGCTTTAACGACCATCCTGCGCATAATAAAGGATTCAAGAATAAGTAGTATCTTATTGAATTCTTCTTCTGTCGCGTTCATTGACGCAAACAAAACAAAGGGAATTATCGTTGTATTTTTCAGTCCAAATATTACAACGTTGATCCTCTGCAAATAGGACTCTTTGCTGATACTACCATCCAAAATAGAGGGATCAAATATATCTCTAAACTTTAAGGCATATTTGGCCATATTAGAGAGAACTATCTTTTTATCCCCTCCACAATACTTCTTTATAAAGTCCTGATAAGATTGAGCAAGTCTGTCTACCCTTCCATAAACGATCTTATCTTCCGTAGATACTTTATATTCCGGATCCTGAATGAAAAGCTGAAAATAGGCATCAAAGAAAATATCGATCAATGATCTTGTCAAACGACCGACTTCAAACTCTTTGTTCCAATATTTCCTCGTCTCTGGATCTTTCTCGAATACAGGGATCCAATATGAATCATATTCGGATATGTCTTCTCTCGAAAAAAAATAGTTTTTCAATAACTCCGCGGTCGTAAGCCTTACACCAAGAGAATTGATCGCATCAAAAATCTGCTGCTCATCCTCATCCTCATCCAAATTGATCCTTACAAACTGAGCGTTTGCGATCACAGTCATGATATCGAGTTTGGAAGCATCTATATTGTCTATAAAGTAATTATATGCTTCCAATATTCTTGATCCGGGCTCAGTATTATCGATTATATCAAGCGAATTAGAAGATACCGCCTTATTAAAAGCTTCTGCATCATTCTTGCCATGAAGTAATGCAATACCTTTCCCCATAAGCCTGAATTGCATATCAAAGGCTGTCGGTTCATGTTTTTTCAGAGAGAGGACTTTCATGAAAAGCACAAAAGTAGTGAGACGTTGCTGACCATCCACGACCGTATAACACTTTGAGAACTTCTCTTCAGAACTCTTCTTTTTCCCTGACTTTAGTATTATTGCTCCGAAAAAATGTGGACGTTCAGTTTTGACAATGAACTCCATATCTTCGATAAACCGAGACCACAATTCTTCATTCCAGACATATTGTCTTTGGAAAAATGGTACTTCTATAAGTGTAGAATTATTGAATATATCAGGTATCGTTGCCTTATGCGCTTCCATTTGATTTTGCTCCGTATTATTAAGAAATATTTGCAGACAAACTATTATTTATGAGTATATCATCAATATCACAACTATAAAATGGTTAACCATTATCAACTAAAAAAGTTTTTATATCTAGCCTCCTGATATGTAATCCTAGAGGCATCAAGAACTCAAACTCAGGCCTTTTAGGATTGACTTCAGGTATAAACATCCCTGGCGTACCCTTCGGTATCAAAATATCTATGGTTATTCTATTTCTTTTAATATCGTCCATAGAGTAATAGTTCTTGAGCAGAGTCGTACTCAGAAAACCTTTATACTCTGCGACTCTTCTAAAACGAGTTTCTATTAGCAGAAAACAATACTCATAAAAATCGACAAACCTAGATGCGCATATATCATCAGCAACAGTCATATTTAACAGCTGCTTCTGAAGGCCTGCTATGTCAATGTTCTCATATTCCTCCCATCGATCAGCCCTTATCAGTTCATTGATCCTGCGGTATGAAGAGCCTTTCCAATCCGCAATAGGATCATCGATATGCTTTCTCATATCAAATTCATCAAGTTGGTCATGTGAGTAGTTCTCATGTACCCACATGACCACTTCTTCAGGTGTTTTAAACCGCTTATAACAGCCTAAATGAGTTTTCATTTGTTTGATTAATACCACCATCAGATTGAATAAACCTAGTATTCTGAGTATATTAGATCTTCTTCCTCTTCGCCATAACCATAGTCATGCGGGTCCAATTCATGCGCTCTCATTTCATCAAAGATCATCTGTTCCAATTGCATGAGGGAGGATCAAAGCTCGTCCATCATAAGAAAATCTCTGAGCCTGTAATGGTATACGGTACTGGTGGAGTAATCTATTTCGTCATTCGTAATAAGGATCTTCTTTGAAGTATTATCCAGGCACGCGAATGCTGAGAATTCCCTGTCATAGGCCTTTTCTTCCGCGATACTGTATGCGACCTGGACAAGAAAGATCTTTCCATCCTTAACTGCCCTGAAATCTATCTCTCTCCCTTTGTTGTCATATACAGAGACCTCGTATCCCATATAGATCAACTCGTTCAACACAACGTTCTCCAGATTGTGCGTGAGATCGAAACGGTTTCCGGATACCCGGATACTGTTCATCGATACATCTTCGTCATACAGTTTGTAGTAGTAATTCAGACGCGCCTTTGCTTTAGGGGAATACAGGGGCACGTCTTCGATGACATACGCTTCTTTCAGATAACCCAGATACTTGATGACAGTCGCAACGGAAACGTTGATATTCTGCCCTTTCATATAGTCCGAGATCGACTTGGCGCTGAAGACCCTCGCGTTGGACACGAGAACATAATCGACGATCCTTTCAAATACGTCTGTTTTTCGGATCCTGTATCTGTTCTCAAGATCATTAAATATTATCGTACTGTTAAGATCGTTCAGATACCTTTTGAGCGCATCTGTATCAGGCTGTTCCAAAGCAGCAGGAAAACCGCCCCAGACAAGATAGTCAATGACGCTATATTCCCTGCCCAACTGCTTTACGTATTCCAATGCCTCCCTATAGACGAAGGGCTTGATCCTGAAAGAAACGTAACGCCCGGAAAGCTCCTTTGTGAATTCTCTTGAAAGCAGCTTGGAATTGCTTCCGGTGATAAATACAGATGTGTTCCAGAGCCTCAGCGTTCTTACGGCCTCATTCCACCCCTCCAGATTCTGGACCTCATCAAGAAAAACATACAGTTTGTCATCGCCAAGACGCTCGCGGACATGATCTAACAGGGCGTCAGCGTCATTGATCTCCTTGCGCACGGGCCTAAGATCGAAATCAAGGAAAAGACACCTTCTGCCATCATTTTCGAGTTCGTTGAAGACCTGCTTGATGATCACAGACTTTCCGCAGCGGCGTATCCCGGTGATGATCTTTATCAGATTGCTGTCATAAAATGGCCTGATCTGAGCCAGATAGTGTTCTCTTATGATCATAAGTTCCTCCAAACCGGCAGGGTCTTACATATCGTTCTGACCGTTGATCACTGCCGTCCTGAAGAAATTATACTTAAAGATTTTCGCGCATTCAACAAAATCTTTTAATACTACTAAAAGATTTTCACTGTTCAGCAAAATCTTTTAGTAGAAATAATGTAAGGCGCAAACATAAGAACGTTTATCTCCGGCTAATATCGCATCTGATCGTATTCTAGCCCGAAGCGGTGCTAAAATATACCATTTCAATGTGATTCCCTACTATTTGCTCTGATCAAGTTGTCAGCAAGTGGAAGGAGTATATATGCTGCTAAAAGAATTAAGGATGTAAGTATATTTATTCTTTAGAATTTTCCAAGCAATCTCTCAAACCATGACTTCTTTCGCCATGGATTATCTATATCGATCCAGTTAAAAAACGGGATTGCTCTGATAACAACAAATACTCCAGCCTCTTCTACCAAAAGATCCTGCCTCAGGTAGTTAAGATAAACATCTGAATCCTTACTGTACGCTGAAGCGGAAACAGCTTCCTTCAAATTGACAGTCAGTACTGCTTCATCGTTTTTCCCATGCTCGTTATAACTGAAAAGGTCTTGTTTTTGGGTGAATAATGTCTCCCACATATTTTGCCCTCTGCTTATGTAATCATTGTACAGAGAACGGGGAAAATACTTAGGAAGTTCTACTCCTGCGATAGAGTAGTAATCTTTAAATATTTCCCTTGCACAGTGCAGGTAATCGAAATCCCCTTTCCCAAAGAGGTCTTCATTGCAGCGGATCTTTTCACCCATCCTAAAGCAGAAATCCCTAAACAGGAGATTGGTCGCTTCAGACATTACAGTATCATAATAGGTATTAGCCTCTGCCTTTTTGTTCAAATCAAAGCAAGTATCCACCTGGACATAATAAATGCGCCTACTGACCTGTGCCGGTATATTAAAGGACCCCGTATTTGTCGTGCAGATCATAACAGGATGCTTTCCACTTAAAGTATTGGATAAACCTTTTATCAGATCCTCACCACGGACGCCTTTAAAGAAGGACTGTGAAACCTCATCGATGAGGATCGGATATGTATTATCGCTATGAAACAAATCCCCTATAGCGTTTTGATTTTTCACATCCTTGTACTGAATAAAGTGACTGTCAATCATCAGGGATCTGCCACTCAATATACGGTCTATGTATGCTAACAGGTTAGATTTACCTGACGCCGCACGCCCGCCTATAACGAGCATAATTGGAATGTCTGATTTGCTTCCCGACACCTCCTGACGAAGCTTAAAAGCATATGCTGACATAAAGGCATAAAGGATGATTTCATAAACTCGCGCAAGATTGCTTCCATGCTTATCCGGTTCCGTAACAAACATCCTATATGCGTCGATGAATCTATTCAAATTATGGATTGAATCTGTTATTTCTTCTTTCGTAGCTTCTCTGTCAAAAACTTCTGGTGCACGCTGAGCCTCTCCTGATGCTTGTTTGGGAAAAACAAGATACTGCTTTTTATCCGAGTCATTGTATGTTAAAGAGAACCTGGCAATATCAGACTCAGTCTTCGTTGCCCTGAAAAGAATATCAACGATCTTAGGCTTAGCGACCTCAAGCTCCTGAGTGTTCTTAAGTATGTATTCTGTGCCGCCACGCTTTTCCTTCTTCCCCGTCAATGTGATGACTTCAATAGTTGACCTTAGCTCAATCACCTCCTCACTTTCCTGTGAAGCGGCTTCTTCGGCATATTGAAGGATCGCCTCGTTACAAATAGGGATAATATTGTCTTTCCTAAGGGCTGTAATTATCTGTTCCGTCTTCTCTTCAGCGGTAAAATCAGCAAGAGAGATCAGTTTCCCCTGCTTATAGCGTTCTATGGTTTCTCGGGGAATATAATCTTCCGTGGCTCCATAAATGACCTCAAAGCGCCTTCTATATATTTCAAACAAAGGATCGTTATCAAAGACAATTACGTCCTCGTATTGCGAAACCCTGTTATCAAAAGCTGTGTTTGTAAGATTTGCAGATCCGACAATAAGCCTGGTATCCCCAGTCTGGCTATTCGAAAGAAGATAAAACTTAGAATGGATGATTTTATCTGGAAGCGAGAACCGAACCGTCAACTCCGAATCTATCAGCTTCTTCTTGCTATCATCAGGAAGTGACTCAAAGAATTCCGTACCCTTATTGTGAACACGATCAGATAACCCCGTGAAGAATGATTTCCGAACATTCTCTTTGTCGATACCTATTATGATCCTGACTGTTTTTATCCCTGCTACAGCCTTAGCAAAGAACCCTGCTGAAGAAACATATGTAACGCAATCAAGATGATCAAACTTATGAGCGTCAAACAGTTCATCCCAACCAATATTCTTGCATTCCCCATTCAAAACCACGCAGCAAGAGTTATTTACAGGATCCTTTTGAGACTCAGCCTGTGCAGTAAAAATGTCAATCTGATCCGTTTTGTTTTTTATCTCAGCCATTTATACTATCCTTATAACACCGTAGTCTAGTATATATTTTGATATCTAGTATTATACCACACCACCTGTCCCATTTGTTACCCTCCGTACACTTCTTCCCGCCTCCCCCACATTTTCTGCCAGTCTCACCATCTCTTCCTTTACTGCGGGCGGGCGGCGGTAGTATAATTATCGTTGGATTTTGGGGTCTTTGGAGGGCTCCACACTGGTTTACCGAAAGGAGTATTATGTCAGTAGTATGCAGAAGAGCGGACTGGGCGGACATCCCTGCCCTGCTCCACGTAGAGTATAAGACCATGCCGGGCCACAAGTATCTGGCCGCGGTAAGAGAGAAGTTCCTCGATCCGTCCCAGGGCGTTCTGCTCGCCGCGGAGGTCGACGGGGTCGTTGCGGGCGTTGCCCATCTGGCATTTCTGTCCGACGGCGGCAGCTGGTTCGAGGTCCTGAGGGTGACTCCCGACTACCAGAAGAGGGGCTGCGGCACCGCCATGTGGGCCGAGGCCTTCAAGATCTGCGAAGAGAAGAAGCTCAATTCCATCCGCATGTACACCGGGTACAAGAACGTGACCTCAAGAAAGCTGGCGGAGCGCTTCGGGCTCACCCTGACCTGCCACACCAGGGAGGGCGTCCTCTCCCTTGAGGACTGTCCCGAAGAGGGCACCGGCGCCGTAAAGGAGTTCAGGAGGGTCACCGATCCCGAAAGAGCCGCAGAGCTTGCCGCTCCCTACGTTGAGAACTACGGCGGATACTTCTGCCGCAACCGCACCTTCTGGGCCATGGGCCCCGCCCTCTGGAGCGAGCTGGTGAAGCACGGCAGCCTCTACGAAAAGGACGGCAGCATCGTCGACATCGGAGCCCGCATGGAGCTGCACAAGGGCTTTCAGATGGGCCTGGTGGGCGGAGATATCAAGGCCTGCGCTGACCTTGCCAAGGACATGCTGGTCTACACAGGGCTTCCCGCGGTCACCGCGATGATCCCCGCCGCGGACGAGGTTCTCAAGGAAGGCCTTGAAAAGGAAGGCTTCGTCTTCCCCGACGTTTCGATCATAATGCTCGAAAAGAAGTTCAACTGGTAACAGCCGGCCCTGCCGGTCTTGATAGACAACAAGGAGGATATCATGGATCTTACCGAACGTTTTCTTAAGTATGTAGCAGTCTATACCCATTCCGCCAAGGATGTTAAGAAGGATCCGACCACCGAGAGGCAGTGGGATCTTGCCAAGATCCTGGTCGAAGATCTCAAGGAGATCGGATGCGCCGACGCCAGAGTCGACGAGTGGTGCAGGGTCTATGCCACCTGCCCCGCTTCTCCCGGCTGGGAGGACGTCCCCGCCATCGGCTTCGTCGCCCACATGGACACCGTGGTCGACGCCCCGGGAGACAACATCAAGCCCCGCATCGTCCACTATGAGGGCGGAGACATCGTCCTTTCCGAGGGCATCGTCACCTCTCCCAAGGACTTCCCCTTCATGGACAAATATATCGGCCACGACCTGATCGTCACCGACGGCACCACCCTTCTGGGAGCCGACGACAAGGCAGGCATCGCCGAGATCATGGACATGGTCCAGAGATTCCAGCAGCATCCCGAGATCGGCCACAGGAAGGTCGCCATCTGCTTTACCCCCGATGAGGAAGTCGGCCGCGGCCCCCTGCACTTCGATTACGAAGGCTTCGGAGCGAAGATGGGCTACACCGTGGACGGCGGCGCCCTGGGCGGGGTCTGCTACGAGACCTTCAACGCAGCCAACGGCGTCATCACCATCAAGGGCTTCAACATCCATCCGGGAAGCGCCAAGAACAAGATGAAGAACGCGGTCAAGATCGCGACCCGCTTCATCACCATGCTGCCCGACGCCGAGTCTCCCGAGCACACCGAAGGCTTCGAGGGCTACTATCACGTAGGCGACATCGAAGGCTCCGAGAGCGGCGCCAGGATGCACATCATCGTCCGCGACCACGACAAAGTCAAGTTCGAAGCAAGAAAGGCCTTCGTACATAACCTGGTGGATTACCTCAACAGCGTCTACGGCGAAGGCACCGTGACCCTCGAGCTCGAGGACGTCTACTACAACATGAAGGAGATGATCCTGCCCCACATGGAGCTCATCGACAACGCCATGAAGGCCATGGAGTCCGTCGGAGCGACCCCCAGGATCGAGGCTGCCAGAGGCGGCACCGACGGCGCTACATTCTCCTACGGCGGGATGCCCTGCCCCAACCTCTCCACCGGCGGAGAGAACGCCCACGGCGTGAAGGAGTTCGCTTCCATCAACGACATGAAGAAGATGGTGGACGTGCTCCAGTACATCGCCTGCTCCAAGGAGTAGTACGCGATGGCCGGCCCCGGTCACGGTCTGGGCCCCAGAGGCTTTCTGACCGATGAGGAGAAAAAGAACATGCCCAAGGTTACGGGAGCCCTCCTCAAGAGGATCCTCTCGTACCTTACGCCCTACTGGATCCAGTTCCTGCTGGTCTTCGTGGTCATACTCGTGTCCGCGGCGGTGGGGCTCCTTCCCTCGATCATAACCGGAAAAATCGTCGATCAGGCCCTTGTCGGAAAGGACATGGGCCTGCTCGTAAGGCTGCTGCTGATGGCCTTCGTCACCCTGACCGCCTCTCAGGTCATCGGGGTCCTGGAGAGCTACATCAACGCATGGATCTCCCAGCGCATCATCTTCGACATGAAGAACCAGATGTACGACCATCTGCAGCACATGCCCCACTCCTTCTTCACCTCGGAGAAGCAGGGGGACATCATCACCCGCATGAACACCGACATCAGCGGCGTCAGCACGGTGATCAGCGGCACCCTCTCCAGCATCGTGAGCAACACGGCGACGGTGGTCACCACCCTCATCGCCCTGTTCTCCATGAACTGGAGGCTCGCCATCGTCGGCATCGTGGTCATCCCGCTGCTGATCCTTCCCACCAGGTCCGTGGGCGAGAACCGCTGGAAGCTCCTATCCCAGAACCAGGCCAAGAAGGACGAGATGAACCAGGTGATCAACGAGACCCTGAGCGTCTCGGGATCCATGCTGGTCAAGCTCTTCACCAGAGAAGAGAAGGAATACCAGAGGTTCGTCTCCCTCAACGAAGAGATAACCCGCCTCGCCCTCAAAGAGCAGCGCAGCGGCAAGTGGTTCAGAGTGGTCATGGGGATGTTCACCCAGCTGGGCCCCCTTCTCATCTACTTCGCCGGCGGCTGGCTCATCATCAGCCGGGGGGATGCCTCCCTCACCGTCGGCACCATCACCGCCACCGTCGCCCTTATAAACAGGCTGTACAGGCCGGTGGAATCCCTGCTCAACATCCAGGTGGACTTCACCAGGTCCCTCGCCCTCTTCACCCGCATCTTTGACTACTTCGATCTTGAGAATCCCATCAAGGAGCCGGAGAACGGAAAGAAGCCGGACGTGGAGCTGGCGGATATAAAATTCGACCACGTGAGCTTTTCCTACAGCCCGGACAAGCCCCTTCTCACCGACATCGATTTCACCGTCCCCGGCGGAAAGATGTACGCCATCGTAGGCCCCTCGGGCTCCGGAAAATCCACCGTGGTGAACCTTATACCAAGGCTTTACGACGTCTGCGGAGGCTCGGTCTCCATAGGCGGGGTCGACGTGAGAGACTTCGATCTCAGGTACCTGAGGAGCGCCATCGGCGTGGTGACCCAGGACAGCTACCTGTTCAACGGAACCATCATCGACAACCTCAGGTGCGCCAAGGACGACGCCACCATGGACGAGATCATCCAGGCCTGCAAAACGGCCAGTATCTACGATTTCATCAAGTCCCAGCCTGACGGCTTCGACACCATGGTCGGAAACCGCGGCCTCAAGCTCTCCGGCGGCGAGAAGCAGAGGATATCCATCGCCAGGGTCATCCTGAAGGATCCCAAGATACTGATCCTGGACGAGGCGACCTCGGCCCTGGACTCCATCTCGGAGAACGCCATCCAGGACGCCCTGGAGACCATCATGAAGGGCCGCACCAGCATCGTCATCGCCCACAGGCTTTCGACCATACTTAAGGCCGACGAGATCATGGTGGTGAAGGACGGGGTCATCAAGGAGAAAGGCACCCACGACGAGCTCCTCGAAAAGGGAGGAGCCTACAGGGAACTCTACGAGACCCAGTTCAGAAAGGTCCTGGAATACGAGGCGGAGCACGGAAAGCAGTGATCCGGCGCCGGAACTTAAATATCCGCCCTGATCGGCGGCAGCACTGAAAATGACAGGAGGAAACAAATGAAGGTCTGCGAAAGACAGCTCGACATAATACAGAAGATCTCGGACGCTCCCGGAGCCTCGGGCTTTGAAGACGAAGTCCTTAAAGTCGCAAGGGAAGCCGCGTCCTGGATGCCCCGCATCGAAGAGGACGCCATGAGGAACCTCTTCCTCTACAGAAAGGAGCACGACGGAAGCAAGCCCGTCATCATGCTCGACGCCCACAGCGACGAGGTAGGCTTCGTGGTCCACTCCATCAAGCCCAGCGGCTGCCTCAGGTTCGTCCCCGACGGAGGCTGGAGCACCAGCGGACTGCCCTCCTCCAAGGTGCTGGTAAGGAACGCCCTGGGAGAATACATCCCCGGCATCATCGCCCTTAAGCCGGTCCACTTCATGAGCGCCGCAGAGCGCAGCGCTTCCAGCGGCATCGATATCGCAAATCTCGTCATCGACATCGGAGCGACCTCAAGGGAGGAAGCCATCGAGAAGTTCCACATCCGCATCGGAGAGCCGGTAGTCCCCTCCGCCAAGTTCGAATACGACGAGAAGAACGACCTGATGTTCGGCAAGGCCTTCGACTGCCGCATCGGCTGCGCCGCCCTCATCGAGACCCTCAAAAGGCTGGACGGCCTTGATCTTCCCTTCGACGTGGTCGGAGTCCTCTCCTCTCAGGAGGAGGTCGGCGAAAGAGGCTGCAAGGTCGCGGTCAACAGGGTAAAGCCCGACATCGCCATCGCCTTCGAGGGCTGCCCCGCAGACGACACCTTCACCGAGCCCTACGCCATCCAGACCGCCCTCAAGAAGGGACCCATGATCAGGCATCTGGACCGCTCCATCATCTGCTCCCCCAGATTCCAGCGTTTCACCCTGGATCTTGCCGCGGAAAAAGGCCTGGCCATCCAGGAATCGGTAAGAGAAGGCGGCGGCAACAACGGAGCGATCATCCAGACCGCCCTCGACGGCACTCCGGTCATCGTCGCCGGCGTTCCCGTAAGGTACATCCACACCATGAACTGCATCACCTCCTACTTCGATTACGAGGCCACCGTCCAGCTGGCTGTGGAGGTCATAAAGGCCCTGACCCCCGAGATCGTAAAGGGATTCTAAACTTAAGATCATCCGCCAGGATCCTGCGGCAAAACGCCGCGGGATCTTTTATTGCCCTTTTTCGTTGACTATCTTCTCCGCCCGTTTTATTATTAGATGTTATATTTTGTTCAAAACGAGGAGATAACATGCCTTCCAATAACGATAAGCGCTTCGCGGTCCTCATCGACGCGGAGAACATTTCCGACAAGTACATCAAGTACATCTTCGATGAGATAGCAGGCGAAGGAGAAGCCACCTACAAGAGGATCTACGGCGACTGGACCAAGCCCAGCCTCGCCCCCTGGAAGAAGGTCCTGCTGGAGTATTCGGTCATGCCGGTCCAGCAGTACAGTTACACCCAGGGCAAGAATTCCTCCGACTCCGCCATGATAATCGACGCCATGGACATCCTCTATTCCGGCCATGTGGAGGGCTTCTGCCTCTGCACCTCGGACAGCGATTTTACAAGGCTGGCCGTCCGCCTCAGAGAGTCCGGCATGATCGTCGTCGGCATGGGAGAAAAGAAGACTCCCAAGGCCTTCACCTCTGCCTGCAACAAATTCAAGTATCTTGACCTGATCTCCGCCGCTGCCAAGGTCCAGTCCAGGGCCGAGAAGAAGCAGCCCGAAAAGCAGGAGAAGGCCGAGGCCTCCAAGAAGGATGCTCAGCCCGCTGCCCAGCAGCCCAAGGAGCAGAAGTCCTCAAGGAACTCCAAGAAGGACGAAAAGCCCGTCAAGGGCCCCGAGCTCAAGAAGGGCGAAAAGGCTCCCGTCAGCCTGCTTCCCGAGCCCGCGGAGCTTCAGGAGCACGCCGCCTCCGACGCTGCCGCCAAGTCCTTCGAAAAGGATCCCAAGACCGGCAAATACAAAGCCGAGGACCTGGGCATAGTGCCCGTCGAGGACGAATTCGACCACGAGCAGTCCGGCGAAGTCACCAGCCTGGAAGAGATCAGGAGCGCCATCATCGCCATCCTCAACGAGGAGAGCGACGACGAGGACGGCTGGGTCTCCACCAGCGATCTGGGCAACAGACTGGTCAAGAGATACTCGGATTTCGACGTGAGAAACTACGGTTTCACCAAGTTCACCCCCTTCCTCAAGTCCCTCAAGGGCTTTGAGATGATGTCGGTGAGAAACGAGAATTCCAGCGTAAAGCACGTCTTCCTCAGGGAATATCAGCCCGACAGGGACAGGACCGATGACTAAGGCTGAAAGGCTCGAGGCCCAGAAGGCCCGCCTGGAGGAGATGCTCAAATATGAGAGAGAGCTTTGGTCGTCGGGCTGCCGGTATATCGCGGGAGTCGACGAGGTGGGAAGAGGCCCTCTGGCGGGACCTGTCGTGACGGCCGCCGTCATCCTTCCCGAGGATTTCGATCTTCTCGGGGTGGACGATTCCAAAAAACTCACTCCGAAGAAAAGAGACGAGCTCTTTGACCTGATCAAGGAAGCCGCGGTCTGCTGGGCCATCGGAAGAAGAGAGCCCGGCAGGATAGATGAGATCAACATCCTCAACGCCACCAAGGAGGCGATGCTGGACGCCGTGAACGCACTTTCCGTCCGCCCGGATCATGTGCTCATCGACGCGGTGAAGCTCCCGTCTCTTGATATCCCCCAGACCTCCCTGATCCACGGCGACGCTCTCAGCGTATCCATCGCGGCTGCGTCGATCCTGGCCAAGGTGACCAGAGACCGGGAGATGGAAGAGATGGCCAAAGTCTGGCCCGGCTATTCCTTTGAGAAGAACAAGGGCTACGGGACCAAAGCCCACTACGAGGGTCTGAAGGCTCTCGGCCCCTGCCCCATCCACAGAAAGACATTTTTGTAGCGCCTAAGGCGAAGGAAAGACAAATGGCAAACCTTAATAAAGGGGGCTGGTTCACCAGCGCCATGGAGAAAAGCCCCAAATATCAGGACTATTACGACTACGTCAAGCCGACCCTTAACGGCGGATACGCCTACATGGGACCGGTCTACACCTTCGGAAAAGACAACGATATCAGCTACGCCCGCTTCATCACGGTGATGCTCATATGCGCTGCACTGATCCTCTTCGCAGGGATCGGCAGCGGCCTCCTCTACGTAGCAGCCATGAACACACCCTGGCAGGTCGCGCCCTACGGCCTTGAGGTCCTCTTCGACTGCATGACCGTCTGGGCAGTGGTAAGGCTCGCCTTCACCAAGCAGCCCATGAAGATCTTCAACATGAGGCCCACCGCCGAAGCGATCCCCAAAAGGTCCAGGCTGGCCATGCTGGCTGCCGCGGTAGGTCTCACCTCCATCGCGGTCTACGTCTTTCTCTACGGCTGGGACGGCAGGGCTGTCAATACCATGATCTACATGGCGGCAAGGCTGGTGGTCGCCCTCTCCGCGGGACTGATCTACAAGCTGGCCACCGTCAACGTCTGGGACGAGTCCAGGGTCAACGAGGGCGTCCCCGAGGATGACGAGGAAGAAAGCAAGGATCCGAAGGCTCAGGAAGAAAAAGAACAGGCTTAACGCTATGAAAAGCAGCAGCTCCGCCGGGACCGGCGGAGCTGTTTTTGTTTATCTCGATTCTATTCGATGTCTCTCTGGGTGAGTCCCGCGGTGCGGGTCATGTCCGGATATTCGCCCCTCCTGCAGAGTTCCATAACATACCGGCATTCCTCGGTGCTTTCGATGGTGAACCAGAGGAGCCTGTAGCAGTTCTCCGGAAGGCTCTTGTCCGCGGTGTACTGGGGAAGGCAGTTGAGGATCTCGCTGTACTCCCTCTCGCGGCAGACCAGAGGGAAGAATTCTCCCTTGCGGTCCTTCAGCTCGTTGTATCCCCTGCAGCTGCCGCAGCCCTTTTCTCCCCTGGCGGGGCAGGCCCTAAGCTTCATAAGAGGCAGTCTTCCGTAGACCACGGCGCCCACGGGGACGGAGGGCCTGATGTCTCTTAACCGGGAGTAGGTGAGCTCCATGGAAAGGCAGGCGTCCTCAAGACCCAGGGCCTTGTATTCGTCCAAAGAGACCGAGTTGAGGATGTTGAGGCAGAAGCCTCCGTGGACCTTTAGGCCCAGCTCTCTTCCGATCTCTATGGCGCCGATGTTGTCCGCAGTGACGCGGCTGAGGCCTTTTTCCTTTAAGGCGGACAGGCGCTCCTTCATCTCCCTGCCCCTACCCGGCCAAAGGCACGCCGGGATCTCTGCAAAGAGGGCGTCCCCGTACTTTTCGATGAGGCGGGGCTCCTTTTCTATGGCGCTGACAGGAAGTATGACGCCCATGCCCTCTGTAAGGCTCATAAAGCCGTCAGGAGAGCTTTTATCCCTGAGAGGGGACGCATTCTCAAGCATGCATCTGAATGGATGTACGGGCTTCTCAGAGGCTTTGGGAAGGTCCCTGAGCATGTCGCCGCATGGGCTTCCACCCTCTCCGTAGTCGGGGATCCGCGACCGCATTTTATCCAGCTCTTCGATGGCGCCCCTTCTCAGCTCGTTGAGGGCAGAGGCCGGCATCATCAGGCCTTCTTCGGTGCTGAAGGACAGGCTCCCCAGGACATACTGGGTGCCTCCTGTCTTCGCCAGGCTCTTTCTCGCGTAGGCCTCGTCTATGGGCAGGTTCCTGGCCTGCTGGACCGCACCGCTGGTCCGGGCGGCAATATTCACGCCGTCTGAAACGGTTAGGACCGCTTCGTCCTTCCTGACCGAAAGCTCCATATCGACGGGGATGCTCTGCCTCTCCTTTTCGTAGAGCTTCTGAAGGTCCTTGAAGACCCCCGCCGCCGCGGTGACGTCCTCCTTGGTGCGGTAGCCGAACATGGACGGTCCCCGCTTTCCGGTGAGATGACCGTCGGTGAAGCCGCTGCGGCTGAAGACCGATCTGAGGGTCTCCATGTCTGGCTTTTCCCCGGCGAGGCCCTGCCTGCAGGCGGTGACCGCGGCAGCCACGTATTCGGCCCTCTTCATGCGGCCTTCGATCTTAAAGGACGTTACTCCCGCATCGGCCAGCTCCCTCATGTGCTCCACGTAGGAAAGATCCTTAAGGGACAGGGCGCGGTCCCTGCCGTTGAGCTGCCAGTCCAGGCGGCAGGGCTGGGCGCAGAGGCCCCGGTTGCCGCTCCTTCCGCCGATCATGGCGGACATGTAGCAGGCGCCGGATACGCTCATGCAGTGGGCCCCGTGGACGAAGACCTCGGTCTCGGCTCCGGTCTCCTCGATGACGCTTTTTATCTCCTTAAGCGATAGCTCTCTTGCCAGAACGACCCTGCGAAAGCCCAGCTTTTGAAGCTCTCTTACCCCTTCGGCGTTGTGGCAGACCATCTGGGTCGACGCGAACATGGGAAGTTTCGGCCAGCGGGTCCTGATGTACCTGGCCACCGCCAGGTCCTGGACGATTATGGCGTCGGCTCCAGCCTCAGCCGCGGTGTCCACGGCCTTCTGCATCTCCGAAAGCTCGGAGTCCTTGACCAGTATGTTTATGGTTATATAGACCTTGACGTTCCTCGCCCTGCAGTAGGCGATGGTGTCCTTGAGGCCTTCCCCAGCGAAGTTCTCGGCGTTGCGGCGGGCGTTGAAGTTCTGCAGACCGAAATACACCGCGTCCGCCCCGCTCCTCACCGCCGCGAGAAGCTGCTCCGATCCCCCTACCGGGGCTAAAATTTCAGGTTTATTAAAGCTTCTGTTCATGGTAAAATCCCTCTGGAGTGATCTTATACTGATCTCCGATGCAAAGTCAATGAAAAGTGACGAAGCCGCGGCTGGCCGCGGCGGAAAGACAGAGGGATACCATGACAGACCTTAGGAACATCGAGCTTCTCGCCCCGGCAGGGGACATGGAAGGCATACAGACGGCAGTAAGATACGGAGCCGACGCGGTCTACTGCGGAGGACCCTTCATGCAGCTGAGGGCTTCCAAGGTCGGCTTCTCCGAGGAGGATCTCTGGAATGCAGCCTCCCACGTCCACGCCTTCGGAAAGAAGATCTACACCACCGTCAACTGCTTTGCCAACAACGACGAGATCCCCCTTCTGGGCGACTACGCCCAGAGGCTTTATGATATAGGCATCGACGCCATCATCGTCTCCGACATCGGAGCCATCGCCGAGATCAAGGAAAAGTGCCCCGACATGGAGATCCACCTCTCTACCCAGGCCAACTGCATGAATTACCGGGCAGCCGGGGTTTATTACAACATGGGCGTCGCCAGGATCGTCCTGGCCAGGGAGCTCTCCATCGAAAAGATCGCAGAGCTCTCAGCCAAGGCGCCCAAAGGCCTCGAACTTGAAGCCTTCATCCACGGGGCCATGTGCATGTCCTACTCGGGAAGATGCCTGCTCTCCGCCTATCTCGCGGGCCGCAGCGGCAACCGGGGCGAGTGCGCCCAGTCCTGCCGCTGGAACTACTACCTGATGGAGGAGAAGCGCCCCGGCGAATATTTTCAGGTCATCGAGGACGAAAAGGGCAGCGGCATCCTCAGCTCCAAGGAGCTCTGCTGCGTGGACATACTGGACAGGCTGGCAGAGGCCGGCATCTCGTCCTTTAAGATCGAAGGCCGCATGAGGACCCCCTACTCCATCGGCACCACCGTCAACGCCTACAGGATGGCCATGGATGGTACTGCGGGCCTTGAGGATATCCACAAGGAGCTGGACACCTCCAGCCACAGGCCCTGGTGCACGGGCTTTTACCTGGGCGATCCCGAGTCCATCGCACCGGACACCCAGGGATATATCAGGGACTGGCTCTTCATCGGTAGCGCCTCGGCAGACGAAGCCGGCGGCAGCATTAAGCTCCTCACCAGAAATCCCTTTAAGGTCGGCGACACCCTGGAGGTCGTGAGCCCCGGCATGCCCGGAAGGCCATTCACCGTCACCTCCATCGTGACCGAGGACGGCGAGAGCATACAGCGCTCCGCGTCGCCCATGAAGACCATGACCATCAACTGCCCCGTCGGCGTCACCGCGGGAGATCTGTTCAGAAGACTCAATGACTAAAAAGATCCTCAGCATTTTATTGATATTATGCCTCGTCACGGGCCTTTCCGGCTGCGGCCTAGAGGAAGGCCTGTTTCCCAACGTCTTCGCGGAAAGAGGCGTCTCGCCCAATGCCAACGCGGCCAGAGGCGAAGCCCCGGAGGATCCGGAGAACACCCCCGAAGCGGCGCCTTCGGAGGATCCGGCAGAAGCGCCGGAGGATCCGCAGAGCGCGCCGGAGGACCAGCCCCCTGTGATACCGGAAGAGGACCCTGTCGACGAACTGCTCTCTTCACTGACCCTGAGGGAAAAGGTCGGCCAGCTCTTCGTCATCGCCCCCGAGAGCCTGAGCTTTGATCCCGCTACGGGAAAGTACGCGGCGGGCTCCCAGACCCAGCTGACCGAGGCCATGAAGAAGGCCTATGAAGCCTACCCCTGCGGAGGCTTCTGCCTCTTCGGACCGAATATAAAGACGCCGGACCAGCTGAAGAAGTTCAACGGGGACCTCCACAGCCTCGGCACCGTCGCTCCCCTGACCTGCGTCGACGAGGAAGGCGGGATAGTCGTCCACATCTCAAACAAGAAGGCCTTCGGCGTCCAGAAGACCCCGACCATGGGCTCCATGGCAAAAGCCGGCGATCCTTCGGCAGCCTTCTCCGCCTACTCCTACATCGGAAGCTACCTGGCGGAGCTGGGCTTTGACCTGAATCTTGCTCCCATCGCGGACGTAAACACCAACCCCAAAAACCCGATCATAGGAAACAGGGCCTTCGGCAGCGATCCCCAGCTTGCGGCTCTAATGGTCGCCCAGGCCTGCGACGGCCTTCAGTCCCAGGGGATCATGGCCTGCCTCAAGCACTTCCCCGGCCACGGGGATACCTCCTCGGACACCCACACCGGCTACGCCGAGGCGAACAAGACCTGGGAGGAGATCGCATCCTGCGAGATGCTGCCCTTTAAGGCGGGCATAGAAGCCGGGGCATCATTCGTCATGGCGGCCCATATCGCAGTCCCCAGCGTCACCGGAGACAAGACTCCCGCGTCCCTTTCACCCGTCATGCTCACCGAAAAGCTCAGGGGCGAGCTGGGATTTGAGGGTATCATTATCACCGACGCCCTCGGCATGGGCGCAGTCGCCAAAAACTACGGGTCCGCGGAGGCTGCCCTTCTGGCTCTTGAAGCCGGGGCCGACGTGCTCCTGATGCCCGAGGATTATAAAAAAGCTTTCGACGGCGTGATGAGCGCGGTCGAAAGCGGAAGATTGAGCGAAGACAGGATAGACGAGAGCGTCAGAAGGATCCTGAAGGCCAAGATGAACAGGGGAAGCCTCTAGGACTGCCTGTCCCTCACCAGATAGGCGGGCTGGGTCCTCTCGTTGCCTCTGGCGATGATGCCCTTCCCCGGGGCGAGCCTGGCGAAGACCCCCGCGAACTGGCCTCCGTAGACGTAAAGGCCGGTCATGTTCATGAAATCCTCCCACTGGCCGGTGGAGAAGACGAAGTCACGGTTCTCGCTGTAATACTGGGGAGCGTAGGCCTGGACCAGATAACCGCCGCCGTAGGCCCTCCTGACGGCCTTCTCCCAGTCCTCATCGGAGGTGCCGGGGCCCGCGGTGACTCCCATGGACTGATAGGAATCCCAGGGCTTCAGGATGTAGTCGTCCTTGTTTTTGAGCACCTTTTCGAACAGTTCGTCGTCGTTTTCAAAGGCAGCCGTGAAGGGTATGTGGTCCTTTACGAACTGTCTTTCTTCTTCTGTGAGGATGTCCAGGGTCCTCTTCAGGTGGATCACCTGGAAGATCGCCTTGTGGTGGATTATCTGGGTGCGGAAGTGGCCAGCCAGGAAGACCGCTCCGTCCTTTACGGCCTGGATAAAAGGCCGGACCTCGTCGATCCTGTCCATTATGTCGCCGGTGACAGCCCTTCTGTAGATGGCGTCCACCGTGTGGCCTGCGGGGGACCAGAGCTTTCCGTCCCTGTAGGTCAGGTCTCTTATGTCGCAGACCTCGCAGTTGTAGCCCTTCTTCTGGAAGTGCCTTGCGAACTCCTCGAATTCCCTGACGGTCCCGCCGTCCATAAAGTCGATGACGGCGATGTTGGGGTCCTCCACCCTTCTCTCATAGGTGGAATAGATCTGCATGAAGCGGTCGACCCAGGAGTCGAAGAGCTCGAAGCTCCTGAACTGGTACCTTCTCCTCATCTCCTGGAAGGCCGGATTGTGGATCATGGTCTCGTCCTGGATCCGGTCCTCGTTCATGCCGCTGGTGCCGTCGGTGTTGACCTCGCAGAACCAGAAATCACCGGTATCCTCGTGGTAGAAGATGTCGAACCGGGTCACCGGGACCAGGCAGTCGTAGCCCGCGGGGGTCAGGATCAGTTCCTCCAGCTCCTTTGAGAAGGGGAAGAGCCTGCGGTAGTCCTCGCAGGTCAGGTACTCGTTGATGACCTTTGAGAAGATGCCGTAGGACGTGTCAACTATCCTCATGAAGAGCTTCAGAGTCTCGTCGTTCATCATGAAGGGGATCTGGACCGGCCTCGAGGTCAGATGATCTCTGAAATACATGGGGGAGCGCTCCAGGTCGCGGACCGCGGCCTTCATCCCTTCCCTGTTCTTCTCCGGATCAAGATCCGTCAGTTCTTTGAATTCGCGCCTTAATTTCAGGATATCAGGCATTTTTACCTCCTTGCAGAGGGGTCTTTTACCGGCGGGTATGCACGGTTCCCCTGATCACCGGTCCAAAGCCCTGAGGGCTTCTTCCACGGCAGTCCTTATGATCTGCGTCTTTTCACTGTCCAGCACGGTCTTCGCCTCCTCCGCTCCGCAGGGAGGGACCATGGACTTTGCTTTGGCATCAAAACTGATCTTAAAATCTATCGCCCTGTCCGAAAGACCGCTGAGGCTGGTCTTTCCGGTCAGAAGACCCGCAAAGCAGGCGGCGATCAGGTAATCGCCGTAGGGAGAGGCGTGCTCGCCGTCCCTGAAATACAGGTCTATTTCGGGATGCTCTCTGTTAAGTCTTCCGAAGATCTCGCCGACGGGGGCAAGGAACGCGTTCTCTTTTTCAGCCAGCTTTCTGTAAAGGGCTGACATCGGAGCCTCGTTCCCGGGCTTCGCCTTCTCCGCCCAGGTCATGTAGATCACAGGCTCGGTCCCTGCTGCCCTGCACATGGCGCAGAGCTTTTCCATATACGGCGCGGTCTCCTCCTCTCCCGGGAAGGGATGGGCCTGCTGCTGGATCACGCAGTAGTCGTAGCGGCCGTATTCAAGGGCGAAGCGGACAGAAAAGAACTCGTCGTAATGCCATTTGAGGGACCTACCCCCGTATGAGAGCATGGTGACCTCTGGCTTTTCCTTCGTAAGCTCCTCACACATGGAGGCGAAGAGGGCCGGCATATCGTTGAAGAATGTGTGGCTGTTTCCGATGAAAAGGACCTTCATTTCTGCTCCTTCCTTCTGACTAAAAAATACAATGATTGTGCATATCTGTCAATGGACAGATAGTCTTTACTGTGTACAGGGCGCGGGGCCTCCGGAGCCCGGGACCGCCGGTTCCATTATACTTCAGGCCCCGCGGGATCCGCAGGGCCTGATATGGTTGTTAATGTTTAATTTTTAGACAATCACCAGTTGTGGATGACCTCGCCGTTGTCGTCCTTTTGGACGTTCTCGTTGGGTTCGTCCGGCACCTGGGTCCATTCGCCGGTGCTTCCGTTATTGCCTTCGGTGGGAGCTTCTCCCCTGCCCTCGGAGGGCTGCTGGCCTTCGGAAGGCTGACTGGGCTCAGTGGTGCCTTCGGAGGGCTGCTGACCTTCAGCGGGCTGGCTGGGTTCGGTGGTGCCTTCAGAGGGCTGGCCGGGCTCCGTCGTTCCTTCGGCGGGCTGCTGGCCTCTGGGATCCTCGGTCTGACCGGGCTGGGTGGCGCCTTCGGCGGGCTGCTGGCCTTCGGAAGGCTGGGCGGGCTGAGTGCCGCCTTCGGGCGGAGTGACCTCGCCGGTCTGTCCGGGCTCGACGGTCCCTTCGTGAGGCGTGACCTCGCCGGGATTTTCTCCTCTTCCGGTGCCTTCCCCTATCTCGGGATCGGTGGGATCGGTGATCTCAGTGGGTTCCTCGGTGGGTTCGGGCTCCGGATTGACGTCCATGGGGTTGTATGCCGCTATGCCGCTTCCGATGGGCGACACGGGATACTGGCCCCTGTCGGGATTGTGGACCGGGCAGTAGAAGTCGGGCGCGTCGTATCTGGCGTCGGGAAGAAGCCCGATGCTCGCCCTCATCCCGGTGTCCACGATGAACTTCTCCCAGGAGCTTCCGCAGGGCCTTACGATGCCGACCTTCTGGATGACGTTGTCGCAGTAGGGGGTGGCCAGGTATCCGGTCTCCGCGCAGACGTTGACCAGGACGTGGGAATCATCGGTCTCGGTGGGCTCGGTCCCGGCGATGAAGATCTCGGAAATACCGCTGCCGCGGCTGTCCAGACCGGACAGAGACCCCAGCTTCTTGCCCGAGTACCTGTCCACGGTCATCTTGACGAACTCGCCCTTCATCTCGAACTTCTTGTAGTCTCCGTCCAGAGTGCAGACCGGGTCCATGACCTTCTTCCAGAGCTGGACCGCATGGCTGCTGCCCTGCCTCAGAGGAATGTTCACGTCGTTTCCGATCCAGACTGCCGCCGCGTATTTGGGAGTCAGGCCGCAGAACCAGATATCGTACTTCTCGGAGGTGGTACCGGTCTTTCCCGCGGTCTCGGAGGACTTCATCTTTGCCGCCGAGGCGAGGCCGTTGGTAACGGTGGTCCTGAGGATGTCGGTCATCAGGGACGCCGCCGCTTCGCTCATCACCTGGTGGGTAACGGGCTTCTTTTCGATGATAACGTCTCCCCTCTTGTTGGTTATGGTGGTGTAGACGATGGGTTCGCTGTAGGTTCCGTAATTGCCGAAGGTTCCGTAGGCTCCGGTCATCTCAAGAGGCGAGATGCCGTGGGTCATGCCGCCCAGGGCCAGAGCCGCAGCGTTCATGTCGTTGGCGGTGCCGGTGGTGACCAGGCTGGTCACGCCCATGCCCTGGAGCTGGTCGATGCACATCTGGGGATCCAACTGCAGATAGAGCTGGACCGCGCAGGCGTTGATGGACTGCTCGACGGCGTGGCGCAGGTTGGTCATCCCTCTGTAGCCGGAGTACCAGTTCTTGGGCCAGACGCCGTTGCCCCTCTTGGTGGGAGCGTCGTCCAGGGGCATTGCCGCGGTGAAGTTGCCCAGACCGTCGGCTCCTGCCTGAAGGGCTGTGGAGTATACCGCCAGAGGCTTGATGGAGGATCCCGGCTGACGGGGAGCGGTGGCTCTGTTGTAGAGCAGCTTTCCTTCGATGCCGCGGCCTCCGATCATGGCGACCAGCTGGCTGGTGGTATGATCCATGATGGTCATCGCCGACTGGGGCTGGAGTATCCTCTGGTTCAGGGTGATGTATTCGTGATTGATCGTGACGCTGCCGTCCTTGTTCTTGGTGAAGGCGTCGGGCTTGGCGTCGAAGAAGCCGGATGCGATGATCACGTCTCCGTCGGAGTTGCGGGTCTTGTACTGGGATCCGATGGATATGCTGCCGCCGCTGATGCTGTAGAACTTCTTGTTCTCGATCTCAAAGAAGCCCTTGAGCTCCACGCTGTAGTCGGTCTTGTCGCCTACGGTGGTGTTGTAGATGTTGAGCCTGTTGCCCTTGAAGATCTGCAGGTCGCCGTTGTCCAGCCACTTGATCTCGTCGGGCTTCAGGGTGAAGTCGCCCTCATCGCTCAGCATGTTGGCCTTGCTGTAGAGCAGGATCTTGCTGCCCTCCTGATAGAGGATGTTGCCGGCCTTGTCCTTCCTGAGGCTGCCTACGTCGGGGAAGTTGTCCTCGTTGTCGTAGACCTCCTGAAGGATGTCCTGGATCTGGGTGTTCAGGGTGGAGTGGATGGTCAGACCGCCCTGATAGAGGAGCCTGGTCGCCTCTTCGTGGGTGTAACCCAGGTAGCTCTGGATGTCGTCCAGCACCTTGTCCTTGACGTAGTCCACGAAGTAGGAATACTTGCTGTAGGTGGTGGCGTTGGTGCCGGGATTGATGTATTTTCTGATGTTCTCCGACTTGGCGCGGGTCCAGGTCCTGTCGTCGATCTTGCCCTGGTCGTGCATGTTGTAGAGCACCAGGTTGATGCGGTCCTTGGACGCGTCATTGAAGTATATTATCCAGTTCTCGTCCTTGGAGATTATGTCAAGGCTGTCCGGATCCTCAACAGCGCTCACTGCTACCCTCTTTATGGGAGCGTAGGTGTTGGGGCTCTGGGGAAGGGCCGCGAGAGCCGCGCACTCCACCAGGGAGAGCTCCTCCACGTCCTTGGAGAAATAGGCCTCCGCCGCGGCAGCGATGCCGTTGGAGTTGTATCCCATGTAAACGGTGTTGAGATAGGCCTCCAGGATCTGCTCCTTGGTCAGGGAATTCTCGATGACGACGGTATAGTAAGCCTCTCTGATCTTTCTTTCCATGGACCTTTCGCCCTTGACGTCGGAAAGATAGAGGTTCCTTGCCAGCTGCTGGGTTATGGTCGACGTGCCGCCGATCCTGTCGCTCTCGCCGGTCAGGTTCTGGACGACGGCGCCGACGATCCTGACGAAGTTGAATCCGTGGTGCTCCCAGAAGGTCTTGTCCTCTGTGCACACGAAGGCGTTGATCAGGTCTTCGGGCAGATCTTTATACTCGATATTGGTCCTCAGGGCGTCTCCGCTGTAGATGTTCTCCAGGAACTCCCCGTTGCAGTCCACCAGCACCGAGTTCTCGCCAAGAAGGTCGTAGATATTGTCCGGATTGATCTCGGGAGTGTCCCTGATGATGTCCAGGACCTTGTAGCCGACGTATCCGGCGGCTCCGATCCCAGCGACGATGCAGAGAAGGAAGAGCCAGAGAAGGATCTTGAGGCCCCAGAACTTATGCCTTCTTCTCTTTTTCTTCTGAGCGGGCTTTCCGTTCCCGGTCTTTTCTGCGGACGCTTTCTTTGCGTCCTTATTTTTCTTTTCTTTCGTGTCCTTTTTGGACTTAAGATCTTTTTTCATTTTTGTGCCGTCCGCTGCGACGGAAACAGCCGCGGCTGAAGCCGCAGCAGCTTCCGGCACCCCGGACGATGCGCTTTCTTCGTTATTTTCGGCCCTTGCTTCGGAGCTTTCTTCCGAAGCGGCCTTTTCCCCCTGCTCCGCGGCCTGCTCAGGTCCGGCTTCCCCTAAAGCCCTGCCCTGAGGCTCCGCGGCCTTTTCCTCTTCAGAGAGAGCGGCGGAAAAAGCGGCCAGCGCTGCCGCGCCCTCTGCCTTTTCCTCCTCCTGTCCTTCCCGGGGGAGCCCCTCGAGCATATCGTTCAGGCTCTGCTCCTGCTCCTTGCTGAAGACTCTGGTGGTCTTGTCGTCAAGGCTCTTTTCAGCCTCCGCCGAAGGCTGCCCGGAAGGCTCTTCATGGTTCTCGTACTTCTTCGCCATGCGGTCGAAGGCTGCGAGGACCTCCCTTTCGTACTCTATCCCGTAGTCTTTTTCCATAATGATCTACCCCTCAAAAATACTCTCGGCGAAATCCTTCGGATCGAAGACCCGAAGATCATCCATCCCCTCGCCCACTCCGATGAACTTGACAGGAAGATCCAGCTCATCGGCAAGGGTTATGACGATGCCACCCTTGGCGGTCCCATCCAGCTTGGTAAGTATGATGCCCGAAAGGTCCGCGACGCTTCCGAACTCCTTGGCCTGGGACACGGCGTTCTTGCCGGTGGTGGCGTCCAGCACCAGCAGGGTCTCTCTCGCGGCGTCCGGATACTCCCTTGAGATCACCTTGTTCATCTTGGCCAGCTCGTTCATCAGGTTCGACTTGTTGTGGAGCCTGCCGGCGGTGTCGCAGATGATGACGTCGGTGTTCCTGGACTTGGCCGCGGCAAGGCCGTCGAAGATGACGGCGGAGGGATCGGCCCCCTCCTTATGCTTTATGACCGGGACTCCCAGCCTCTCGCCCCAGACCGACAGCTGCTCGGACGCTGCAGCCCTGAAGGTATCGGCGGCGATGAGCAGCACCGACTTTCCTTCCTTTTGGAACCTTCTGGCCAGCTTGGCGATGGTCGTGGTCTTTCCGACCCCGTTGACTCCGATCATCAGGATGATCAGGGGAGTCTCGCGGGAAAGGGCAAGCCTTTCCTTCTTGTCGAGCATACCAGTTATGATCTCCTTGAGAGCATCCCTGAGCTCCGAGGAGGTGTTCAGATAATCGCTCCTGATCCTTGCCCTGAGCTCGTCGGTGATGTTCATGGTCGTCTGCATGCCGATATCCGACGAGATGAGGACGTCTTCCAGTTCGTCTATGGTCTCTTCGTCGGGAGTGGTCCTGAAGGTCAGGACGTCTTCGATCTTCTGGGCGAGCCTTCCGAAGAAGCCTCTTTTCTTTTCTGCCATATCTTTGCCTGTTCTGCCGCGCAGCGGCGTCGTTCTATAACGGTAGGTCGTCTCCGACCCTCAGGGACAGCACCTTGGAGACTCCGTGCTCCGGCATGGTCACGCCGTACATCACGTCGGCGTGCTCCATGGTCGCCTTCTGGTGGGTGACCAGGGCGAACTGGGTGTCCGTGAATTTCCTCAGGTATGAGGCGAAGCATTCGATGTTGTTCTCGTCAAGGGCGGCCTCCACCTCGTCCAGTATGCAGAACGGGGTCGGCTTGGACCTTAGGACCGCGAACATCAGCGCTATCGCCGTCATGGTCTTTTCTCCTCCGGAGAGGAGGTTTATGTTCTGGAGCTTTTTCCCGGGAGGCTGGGCCTCGATCTCGATGGCGCTCTCCATGGGATGCTCCGGATCCTCGAGGCTGAGCCTGGCGCTGCCGCCTTTGAAGAGCTCCTTGAAGCAGACCTCGAAGTTGTCCACGACCTTGTCGAAGCTCTCCTTGAACCGGGCCTTGATCAGGGCGTCGGTATCGTCGATGACGGTGTTGAGCTCGTCGATGGCCTTGAGGATGTCGGCCTTCTGGGAGGAGAGGAAGTCGTATCTCTCCTTGACCTCTCTGTACTCGTCGATGGCCTTTATGCTGACCTCGCCCAACTGCCTTATCCTGTCTCTGAATTCCCTGGACTCCTTGACCCCTCTGCTCATGACGAACTCCGGGTCTGAAAGCTCGAAGGCCTGGGCGTACGAAAGCCCGAACTCCTCGTAGAGCTTGTCCTTAAAGGCGTCGGTCTGGGACTCGAACCGGGCGAGCCTCAGGTCCGCGTCGTGCTTTTCCATCTGCCGGTCGTAGAGCTGGCTGTCCAGCTTTCTGCGCTCGTCCTCGGATCTATCGCTCTTTTCTGTGAGAGCCCTGCGCTTTTCCTCGCAGGCCCTGAGCTTTTCCTCGAGAGCGTCCTTTTCCTTCTGCTTTTCGGCCAGGGCTTCCTCAGAGCCTTCGAAGAAGGCGCCGGTCTGCCCCAGCAGGAGCTTCTGCCTTTCGAGCTCGCCGTTCTTTGCGGCCTTTTCGGATATGAGCTCGCTCTCGCTGTCCTTAAGGGACGCCAGCCTTTCCTCAGTACTGGTATACCGCAGGGCGGCCTCGCTCTCGCCGAGCCTTGCCGCGGTCAGGGCGTCCCTTGCGTCCGCCGCTGCCTTTTCAAGGCCTGTCAGCACCGAAGCCAGGCTGTCCAGCTTCGCCCTGACGTCATTTTCCTCTTCTTCTGCCTGCTGCTGCTTCGCGAGGCTCTGATCCCTCGCTCCGGCAGCCCTGGCGGACTCGACCTCAAGCTCCGAGATCTCCCTGCGCCTTGAAGCGTCCGAGCTCTCCGCGTCGGAGAGCTGCTGCCTGAGGCTGTCCAGCTCCCTCTTCTGAAGGGCAGTATCGGTCTGCCTTTCGGAAAGCTCCGCAGCGAGGGCGTCTCTTTCCGACATGAGGGCGGTCATGGACTCGTCGGCGTCGGCCAGATCGTCCTCCGCCTTCTTTATCCCGGCGGCGTTCTGGGAGATCTGCTTTCTCAGGCTCTCCTTCTCCGCCCTTCTGGTCAGGATGTTGGCGGTATTGTTCTTGAAGCTTCCTCCGGTCATCGCGCCCGCGGCGTTGATGATCTCGCCGTCCAGGGTGACGAACCTGAGCCCGCTGTCGTTTCTTCTGGACATTGCCATGGCGTGATCCAGATCGTCGCAGATCACCACCCTGCCCAGCATGTAATCTATTATGTTCTGATAGCCTCCCCTGCAGCGGACCTTGTCGCTGGCAAGACCGAGGAAGCCTCTCATGTTCTCGACGGAGGATGTATCCGCAGGCCTTTGGACCCTAAGGTCGTTGACCGGAAGGAAGGTGAGCCTGCCCGCCTGGTTCCTCTTGAGAAGGTCTATGGCCCTCTTGGCGTCGCTGTCCCTTTCGCAGACGATGTCCTGCATCTTGGCGCCCAGGACCGTCTCGATGGCCAGCTCCCACCCCTGGGGGACCTTTATAAGTTCGCCCAGGACGCCGATGATCCCGGGGAGCTTTCTGTCCATGAGGAAGCGGACGCCCCCTCCGTAGCCCTCATAGGATCTTTCCAGCTCGTCCAGGAGCTTTTCCCTTGCCGTGAGCCTTCCCGCGGCGACCCTGAGCTCTCCCGCCCGGGCGGAAGCTTCCTTTCTGGCTTTGGAAGCCTCGTCTATGAGATCCGCCTGAAACAGCAGCTTCTTCTTGAGATCGTTCTCGAGCTCCTGCTTTTCGGCGAGGGTCTTCTCCGCATCCGCGATGGAGGATCTGAGCTCTTCCGCTGCCCCGCTCCTCGCTCCCGCGTCCTCGCTGAGCCTTTCGATCCTTCTGACCAAGCTCTGGCGCAGGTTCTCGCTGCTGGCGGCCTCCGCCTTGAAGCCGGCGATCCTGGTGGAGAGGGAAAATGCCCTGTCCTTGAGGGCGCTGTTCTCCTGCTGGCGCTCTCTGAGAGCTTCGGACGCGGCGGCTTCAGCCTCTTCCTTCTCTTTGAGGCTTCCCAGCGCTTGCTCCCTGTCCTTCGACGCGGACCGGAGCCTGTCCGACACTATGGTCATCAGCTGGTCCTGCTTTGCCAGCTTCTCGTCTATCCCTGAGATCTCAAGCTCTATTCGGCTTATGTCTCTTTCGATGGAGGCGGTCCTCTCCTTGTTCAGCTCCCTGCTGCTGGTGATGGACCGGATCTCGTCGCTGACCCTGGTGAGCTCGTCCCTTACGGACGCGGTCTCGTTTTCCACCGTTCTGACGTCGTCCCTCATCCCGCGGAGGCTCTCGTCCAGGCTGTCCCTCTTTTCGTGGAGCTCCTCGATCAGACCTTCGATCTCGGACAGCTGGGTCTTGACCGCTTCGGTCCTGCTGTCGGAGGTCTCGATGCTCTTGAGAAGGACGTTGATCTCGACGTTCCTGTATTTTTCCCTGAGCTCCAGATATTCAGCGGCCTTTTTGCTCTCTTCGGCAAGGCCGTCGATGCGGCCCTCTATCTCGAGGACGATGTCGTTGACCCTGTCCAGATTGAGCTTGGCGTTCTCCAGGCTCTTTTCGGTGTCGGCCTTCTTGCTGCGGTACTTGACGATGCCCGCGGCCTCCTCGAAGATCTCGCGCCTGCTGTCCATGCGGTTGCTGACGATATCCGCGATCTTGCCCTGACCGATGATTGAATAGCCCTCGACGCCGATGCCGGTGTCCATGATCAGTTCCCTGATGTCCCTGAGCCTGCAGGGCACCCGGTTGATCATGTATTCGCTGGCGCCGGACCGGTACATCCGCCTGGTGATCCCGACCTCGGCAAAGTCGATGGGAAGGATCCTCTCGCTGTTGTCGATGACCAGGGTGACCTCCGCCATGCCCTTTGCCCTGCGGTTCTGGGTGCCGGCGAAGATGACGTCCTCCATCTTGCCTCCGCGCAGGGATTTGGGGCTCTGTTCGCCCAGTACCCAGCGAATGGCGTCGGAGATGTTGCTCTTCCCGCTGCCGTTGGGGCCCACTATGCAGGTGATCCCCTCGGTAAATTCAATTGTCACGGGGTCCGCGAAGGATTTGAACCCGTTGAGCTCCATTCGCTTGAAATACATCTGCTACCTCTGCGCAGGACTGCCCAGCTTCTCCAGGGCAGCCGAAGCCGCGGCCGCCTGGGCCGCCTGCTTGCTCTTGCCGCACCCTCTTCCCAGCTCTTTTCCGCCGGCGGAGACCGCCGCCTCGAAGAGCTTGTTGTGATCGGGACCGGATTCTCCGGTGATCACGTATTCTATATCGCAGGCGCTGACGCCATCCCTTTGCAGGAGCTCCTGAAGCTCCGTCTTGGCGTCCTTTGCCAGCCTGCCTTCCATTCCCTTCCTGACGGTGTCGGAAAGGACCCTGTCTATCACCATCCCGGCAGCCTCGGAGCCTCCGTCCAGAAAGACGGCACCGAAGATCGCCTCAAGGCAGTCCGAGACGATGGAATCCCGGTATCTGCCTCCGGTCAGCTCTTCGCCGTGGCCGAGCCTGAGGAACTGGTTTATCTCCATCGCCTTTGCCGCCATGGACAAAGACCTTTCGCATACGATGGACGCTCTCAGCTTGGAGAGCCTGCCTTCGCTGTCGCCGGGAAGGCTGTGATAGAGCCTGGTGCTCATGATCTCCTCGAGCACCGCGTCGCCCAGAAATTCCAGCCTTTCGTTGCCGTCCTGGGGCCTTCCGGTGAGCTCGTTGGCCCTGGAGCTGTGGGTGACCGCCCTTTCCAGCAGGGCCGGATCCCTGAACTCGTAGCCCAGGATCTTCTCCAGCTGCCTGATATCGCTATTCAACTGCCTCACCCTTCATGGCCTCTTCTATGGCCTCCATGAAACCTGCGGACGTCGCCACCGATGCTCTGACCACCGCGTTCTCGACGGCCGAGGCAGTGGAGGAACCGTGCATCTTGAACACCGCTCCCTTGAGGCCCAGAATTGGCGCTCCGCCGTAGACCGAATAGTCCAGCCTGTTCTTGAGGCCGCCCAGCTTCTTCTTGAGAAGGAGGCCCGCAACCTTAGAGACCGTATCCTCGGTGATGGTCTGCTTGATGGTCTTCATGATGTCCCAGGCGACCCCCTCTGCCAGCTTGAGCACTATGTTGCCGGTGAACCCGTCGCATACCAGCACGTCGGCCGCTCCCGAGGAGATGTCCCTGGCTTCCACGTTGCCTACGAAATTGAGTCCGGAGTCCTTGAGGAGCTTGTGGGCTTCCTTGAGCATCTCGGTGCCCTTGGTCTCTTCCGTGCCGATGTTTATGAGGCCTACGGTGGGCTCTTCCCTGCCGAAGGCATCCTTCATGTAAATGCTGCCCATCCTGGCAAAGCCCAGAAGGTTGGTCGCCTTACACTCGGCGTTGGCTCCCGCGTCGACGATGATGGAGAAGCCGCTGCCCCCGATGTTGGGAAGGGGCGACACGATGGCCGGTCTTTCGACTCCGGGGATCCTTCCCAGGTGCATGAGACCAGCCACCATCAGGGCTCCGGTGTTTCCTGCCGACAGGATGGCGTCGGCTTCGCCGTTCCTGACCATGTCGATGGCGACCACCATGGAGGAGCCGGGCTTTCTTCTGACCGCCTGGACCGGACTGTCGTCGCCGTGGATCACGTCGTCCGCATTGACGACGGTAATATGTCCGGGCTCGTACAGACCTTCGTATTTATCAAGCTCCGCTTTTACCAGAGCCTCTTTTCCCACCAGAATGATCTGGTCGTCCACCCTTTCGCAGGCCTGGACGCATCCTTTTACTATCTCAAACGGGGCGTTGTCGCCGCCCATTGCATCTACTGCGATCCTCATTTTTCGTTCTCCTTGTCTGTTCACCGTCTGTTCATTGCAACGCAAACACAGACACAAAAAATGTATCACGGTATTCTATCATAAGACCGTTCAAAAAACAAGGAAACCGCCCCTTTTGCGGGGGCGGCTGTGTGAGCATCCGGTGAAGGTCCTGTGAAGCGGGCCCTAGATATGAGTAAAATCGGTGTCCGCATACTTCAGTATAGTATCCGCGTATTCCTTGCCGAACTCCTTGGAGAGGTCTGAGAGCACCGCGCAGGCCAGTTCGTTTCCCTCTTCGCCGAATATGGCGGCGCAGGTCTTCGCGTAAGACCAGTAGGAGTGGGCGCAGTGATACTCGAAGGGCATAAGGTTCTTGGGATCCTTCTTGGGCATGTTGTTCGGATCGAGGCCGCAGTCCTTCACGATCTGGATGCAGTAGTCGTGGTCGTGGAGGGTCTGGGTGGTCCTGTAGGAGAGCTCCGGGTTGAACCCCCTGCAGATGGACGCGTCGAGATCCCTGCAGTAGAGGAGCCCCGCCTCGGGCAGGCCCATCTTTTTGAACTGATGGTGCCAGGGGCATACGAAGATGTGCATCTCGTGATCCGGGTCCACGGAGACCGCCTCGGACCGGTTCGCGGCTCCGCAGGCCCTGGCCTCTTCGGTGTTGACCCATTCGCTGTAGCGGCAGTAGGTGTCGTAGGTCAGGGGCTGACCGTCTCTGATCGCCCTCTGGGCCATACGGCGCCCTCTCTGCTCTGCGTAGTGGCGGGTGGCGTGAAGGAAGGCTGCCTCGCCTCTTTCTCCGAACCCTTCCTTAAGACGGACGTAGAATCTGGCCGCGATGAACGCGTGCATCATTTCGCTGAAGCCCATGATATCCTCCTATCTTCCCAGCTTGGCCTCGATGATCGGAAGCCTTGCCATGACCTTTTCGAGCATGTCCTTGTAATTGGCCAGCTTTTCCCTTTCGTTGTTTATGACCTTCTCGGGAGCCTTGGAGACGAAGTTCTCGTTGGCCAGCTTGGCCTCCTGCCTTGCGACGTCTCCGGAGAGCTTGTCCCTCTCCTTGGTGAGCCTTGCGTATTCGGCCTCGTAATCGAGAAGATCGTCAAGAGGAACGTAGATCTCGACTCCGGGGATGGCGGCGGACATGGTCTCTTCGGGGACCTCGTCCTTGAACGCCGCGAAGGTCACGGTGCTGACGTTGGCAAGCTTTACGAAATAGGGCTCAGCTGCCTCGAGCCTCTTCTTCTCGGCTCCGCCGGCGAGGATGACCACGCCCAGTCTCTTCGAGGGAGCGGCCTCGGCCTCGGCCCTGATGTTCCTCACTGCCTTGATGGCGTCCATGGCCAGCTCAAGAGTCGCAACGTCCTCGGAGTAGTCCATGGCGGGATCGTAGACGGGCCAGCCTTCGTGCATCAGGAACGCGGGAGCGCCCTCTTCCCTGGGCAGGAAGCTCCAGATCTCTTCGGTGATGAAGGGCATGAAGGGATGGAGCAGCTTGAGAAGATCCTTGAGGGCCTTTACCAGGACGAACCTCGCCGCGGCCTTCTGGTCCTCGTCTTCTCCGTAGAGGCGGGCCTTGCAGAGCTCGATGTACCAGTCGCAGAACTGGTTCCAGATCAGTTCGTAGATCTTGGCAGCCGCCAGGGCGAACTCGTACTTCTCCATGTTGGCGGTGATGTCAGCGAGGGAATCGTTGATCACTGAGAGCATCCAGCGGTCTTCGGGGCTGAGCTTTGCGGTCTTTTCGTCCGCGATGGGCTTGAAGCTGCCGTCCTCGTTCTTCAGGTTCATGATGACGAAGCGGGAAGCGTTCCAGAGCTTGTTGGCGAAGTTCCTTGCGGCCTCCACCTTCTCCTGGCTGTAGCGGATGTCGCTGCCGGGGGCGACGCCGGAAAGGAGCATGAACCTGAGAGCGTCGGCTCCGTACTGGTCGATGACCTCCAGAGGATCGATGCCGTTGCCAAGGGACTTGGACATCTTCCTTCCCTGGGAATCCCTGACCAGACCGTGGATCAGCACGTCCTTAAAGGGCGAGCAGCCCATCTCGTCGACGGTGGCGAAGGCCATCCTGGCGACCCAGAAGAAGATGATGTCGTAGCCGGTGACCAGGGTGCTGGTCGGGAAGAAGTAGTCGAGATCCTCGGTCTTCTCGGGCCAGCCGAGGGTCGAGAACGGCCAGAGCTGGGAGCTGAACCAGGTGTCGAGGACGTCCTCCTCCTGATGGAACTTATGGCCTCCGCACTTGGGACAGGTGTGGGGCTCCTCCCTTGCGACGACCATCTCGCCGCAGTCCTCGCAGTAGTATGCGGGGATCCTGTGGCCCCACCAAAGCTGCCTGGAGATGCACCAGTCCTTGATGTCCTCCAGCCAGTGATCGTAGATCTTCTTGAACCTTTCGGGGACGAAGTTGAGCTCGCCGGTCTGTGCGATCTTGAGAGCGGGCTCTGCGATGGGCTTCATGGAGACGAACCACTGCTCGCTGATGCGGGGCTCGACCACGGTGTGGCAGCGGTAGCACTCGCCGGTGGGGATGACCATATCCTCGGTCTTGACCAGATAGCCAGCGGCGTCCAGGTCGGCGACCCAGGCCTTGCGGCACTCGTAGCGGTCCATGCCGGCGTATTTTCCGGCGGTCTCCATCATGTGGGCGGACTCGTCGATGCACTCGATGATGGGCAGCTTATGGCGCATGCCGACCTCAAAGTCGTTGGGGTCGGCAGACGGGGTGATCTTCACCGCGCCGGTGCCCTTTTCGGGATCTGGATAGGGGTCCGCGATAATGGGGATCTCCCTGCCTACCAGGGGCAGGATGACCATCTTGCCGACCATGTCCTTGTATCTTTCGTCCTCGGGATTGACCGCGATGGCCACGTCGGAGAACATGGTCTCGGGCCTCGAGGTGGCCACGGTGATGCCTTCGCTGCCGTCGGCGCCGGGATACCTGAAGTACCAGTACTTGCCCTTTTTGTCGACGTGCTCGACCTCGATGTCGGACAGAGCGCTGCCGCAGACCGGGCACCAGTTGATCAGGCGGCTCCCCTTGTAGATGAGTCCCTTCTCGTAGAGCCTGCAGAAGTGCTCGACGACAGCCTTGTTGCAGCCCTCGTCCATGGTGAAGCGCTCGCGGCTCCAGTCGCAGGAGCTGCCGAGCTTTCTGATCTGGGTGTTGATGCGGCCGCCGTACTGCTTTTTCCAGTCCCAGGCCCTTCTGAGGAATTCCTCGCGGCCCAGGTCCTCCTTGGTCTTGCCCTCTTCCTCCTTGATCTTCTCCAGGATCTTCACCTCGGTGGCGATGCTGGCGTGATCGGTGCCGGGGAGCCAAAGGGTGCAGAAGCCCTGCATCCTCTTGAAGCGGGTCAGGACGTCCTGAAGGCTCTGGTCAAGGGCGTGGCCCATGTGAAGCTGCCCGGTGATGTTGGGGGGCGGCATCATGATGGTGAAGGGCTTTTTAGTCTTGTCGATCTTCGGGGTGAAGGCCCCGCTGCTCTCCCAGGCTTCGTAGATGCGGTCTTCGAAATCCTTGGGATCGTAGTTCTTTGGCAGGTTGTTTTCCATGTCTTATGATCCTTTCAAATGTAAAATTCCGTCCCTTGGGAAGACCCAAAGGACGGAATGTATCCGCGGTACCACCTTTGTTCCGGAAGGGACGCCTCCGGCACTCGTTTCTCATGCCTTTTCACGCGGGCGACCTTCATCTGTCAGCGGCTCCCGGAGCTCTCAGCCAAGGCTCCTTCTCTGTAAAAGCGTAACGGACTACTCCTCCCGAAGGCTTTTCAATTACAGTCCTTTATACCCCAAAACCCGCAGGATGTCAAGCAGGATGAGGGGTTGAAATGCAGTTGTGATCTATGCTCCGGCATTTTGAGTACACCAGGCTTCCACCGCTTTTGCAGCGAAGGCAGCGGTGCCCTCGCCTGCCCTGCCGTCGATGTTCTTCGTGAATTCGCCTCCCGCACCGTAGGCCTTTCCGAGCCCTGCGAGGATCTCGTCGGTGCAGGTGTAATAGTTCTCGGTTATGAAGGCCTGAAGCTTTCTTACCAGGGCCTGAGCTTCGCTACCGGCAGGATCCCCGTCCTTTACCGATGCGAAACCGGCGAAGATATCCATCATCCGGTCCGCTATGGCCTTCTGCTCTTCACAGGTGCGGCCGCTGCTCTTCTTCTCGTACTCGGCGTAAGCCGGGGTACATCCCCACTGCTTTTTCGCTTCTCTTGCGTATTCGTCCAGCTTCGTTCTGTCAAATTCGCTGAAACTCATATGTCCGTCCTCCCCTTTTCTCATCTTCTCGGCCAGCTCTATCAGTCCCTCCAGCCGCTCCTTTTCAAGCTTAAGAAGTTCGATCTGCTGACCGATGGCCTTCTGCCTGTCGAAGCCCGGATCCCCGACGATCTCCCTGATCTCTTTGAGCGGGAACCTCAGTTCCCTCAGAAGGAGTATCTCCTGAAGGGCCATGAGAGCGTTCTCGTCATACAGGCGGTATCCCGCTTCGGTATGCGCCGAAGGACTGAGCAGACCTATCCTGTCGTAGTACTGCAGCGTACGCACGCTGACGCCCGTTATCCGGCTCACTTCATGAACTGTCATCATCCGGCAGATCCTCCCGCGGTATGAATGATAAACTATGACGTTACGTAAGAGTCAAGGGGATTCGATGCATTTTTCTGCAAATGATAACACCCTATCGTAGAAGTCGTCAGCCTCTTCGTATAGGCCGTGGCCGAGGCCTTCGTACATAAAAAGGCTGCTCTGCGGGATGAGGGAATTGAGCTCATAGGACGCTTCCCTGCCTGTGATCCGGTCTTCCGAGCCGCCGATGATCAGGACGGGACATGTGATCCTGCCCAGCTCCCGCCTGCCGTCGTATTCGAGGATCGCCCGGGCGTTTATAAGAAACCTGTCATAGCTCTTCGGCCTTGAGATCCTGCCTATCACCGGATACAGTTTTCTGTAGGATCTCAGTCTGTCCTCGGAATAGCTTTTTTCAGCGGTGTCGACCATAAGACATTTATGGTCACCCTTCTCCGCCATTGCCGTCCAGCTTCCTACCGCATCCTTTACGGTCCCGTTTGCATAGGGAGCGGTCACAGCGAGGACCAGACCGCTGACCAGATCAGGATATCCCGCTGCAAGAAGCTGGGCGATCATCCCTCCCTGGGACACTCCGAGCACGCAGGCTCGTCTTATCCCCAGAGCCCGCATCGCTTCCGCCTGATCGCCTGCCATGTCCCGGATCGTAAAGCCCTCCTGCAGGTCTTCCCGTCTGCTGAACATATATACCGTATATTCGTCAAGATGCTTTTTATACGGTCCCGCCAGCAGCCTCGCCTTCCCCTTCACCGTCGCGAAGCCGTCGGAAAGCCCGGGGAGGGCGACGAGGGTCTTCTCTCCGCTGCCGAAGGAGACGTAGGGCATGGAAAAGCGGTCTGTCTTCACCGTCCCGTTCTCAGTTCTGACTCCCATGGCGCTCCTCCTGCCCAAAACCCGGCCTTATCAAATACTATCTGAACAAAAGCTCCGCGATGTGGAAGGCCCTTCCGGGTCCCAGGCCTGTCTCAAGGCCCTTAAGGCACGAGTTGCAGAAGCAGCAGACCTTCTCCGTCCCGAATCTTGCGCAGTATTCCCGCATCCTCTCGTGCCTTTCTTCCTCGGGCAGAGGGACGATCCTCTCAGCGATCTTTGAGAATCCCGCGGGAGCCAGCTTCAGATTGTCAGGGCTCATGGGGGCGTAGAGGAACTCCCCGTCGAAGGTCCTGACCGCTTCCTCGTCGGCGGGATCCGTGAACGGGACCTCGACGACCTCAAAGCCCATCTTTTTCAGCAGGCTTCGGACCGCCGCCCTCTCTTCCGGCCTTGTCTGAGAGCGGAAGCAGTCCTGGACGGTGATCCTCTCCCCTTCATAGTCAGGAAAGACGAAAGCGTCGTCCTGGTCGATGAACTGGGAAATGCTCATCATCTCTGCTCTCGGCCGGCCTTCCGAAATTATGATATTGCAGCTCTCGCAGATGGTGACCGCCAGATCCCCAGGCGAGACCTCTTCGCGGCCGGGCCTGCAGCAGCCCATGACGGCAGCTCCCCTGGACGCCATGTACTCCTTTACCCGCATTGAGACCTCCGGTCTTGCCGCGGTGAACTTGCAGCTTGGAAAATATCTGAGCATCGCTCCTCCTTTGGGATGACCGGCGCGGCCTGAAGATCCGGAACGCGTCTCAAAGGACCCGCCGTATGCTGCGCCGCCACCCTAATAATTGTTTATAATATCATCAAATAATTGTCATGTTCTCATTCCGTCTAATAATATATCATATCAATTTGATAAACACATATAAACAACGATCTACAAGGAAGATATCAATGGGCAGCAAAAATGAACTGAAAAAGGATCTCGGCGTCATGACCGCCATGTCGATAGTCGTCGGCTGCGTCATAGGCGCCGGCGTTTTTTTCAAGCCTTACGCCATCTACCAGGCGACCGGCGGAGCCCCCGGCATGGGGATCCTCTCATGGGCAGTCGGAGGACTTCTGAGCATCTTCGGCGCCCTGACCTTCGCGGAGGTCGCCATAATGATACCCAAGACCGGCGGTATGGTCGCCTACCTCTCCGAGACCTACAGCGAAAAGCTGGGCTTTCTCGCGGGCTGGATGCAGGTCATCATCTTCTACCCGTCGTTTCTTGCGGGCTACGGAGTCAAGGTCGGACAGGAGCTCTCCGCCCTGTGGGGCGGCAATTACGCCCTTCCCATTGGCATCGCCGTCATAATCTGCCTGGTCGCGGTCAATTGCATCGGTTCCGCGGCCGCAGGGAAGATGCAGATAATATCAACAGTCTGCAAGCTGATCCCCCTGTTTCTCATCATGGCGGTGGGCTTCATCAAGGGCGACAGCGGAGCGTCCTTTGTAAGCCCGATGACCGGCGAGGGCATTAGTCCGGTGGGAGCTTTGGGCTCCACCCTTCTCGCCGTCCTCTTCGCCTTCGAGGGCTGGACCAACGTCGGCGCCATCGCCGGAGAGATGAAGGATCCCGGCAGGGACCTTCCCAAGGCCATCGTCGGCGGTGTCTCCATCATCATGGCGGTGTACATACTGATCAACCTGGCCTATCTTAAGGTCATCCCGGCAGACGAGCTGATGCATCTTGAGTCTCCCGCCGCGGCGGTGGCTGTGAAGCTCTTCGGAAGCTCCGGCGGCATGCTCATCAAGATCGGGATAATAATCTCGGTCATCGGGGCAGGCAACGGTTTTTTGATGGCAGGCTCCAGAGTCGCTTACCAGATGGCGGTCCAGAGGACCCTTCCCGCCTCCGAAAAGCTCAGCGCCCTCAATTCGGGCAGCGTCCCCGCGGGATCGATCATCCTGATCGGCCTTCTCGGCTGCCTCTATTCCCTCAGCGGCGAGTTCGATCTTCTCACCGATCTGGGAGTGTTCTCCTGCTGGATCTTCTACACCCTGACCTTCATGTGCGTCATCAGGCTCCGCAGGACCCACCCCGAATGGGAGAGGAAGTACAAGGTACCCCTCTATCCGGTGGTGCCGGTCCTTGCCATCGCGGGAGGCCTCTTCGTGATCGTGAGCCAGCTGTTCCTCTCGGGGACCAGGGCGATGGTCATGTCGCTTTGCAGCGTCGCGATAACTCTCGCGGGACTTCCCGTATACTCTTACATGAAGAGAAAACAAAAGTAGGGACCTAAAGTCCGCAGACTCAAAAAACATGCAGGACGCCGGATACCGCTCCGGCGCCCTGTTTTTATGTCCTGTTTATGGTCTTTTTTTACTTGAGATACCTGGCCATAAAGTCCCAGATCTTCTGGCGGATCTGGCGGCCTACGACGGTATCGATGCGGTCAAAGACGTGGCCTCCGGGGATGTCCTCGAAGATCTCGTACTCGAACTTCTTGTTCTCAGCCTTGAGGGCCTTGATGAGCATCTTGACCTCCAGCACGTTGACGTCCTCGTCGTTGGTGTTGGTGTGGATGCGCAGGGGCATGTTGTCGAAGCTCTCCACGTTCCAGGCCGGAGACCGTCTCATGTACTCCTTGGGATCCTCCCAAGCGAAGACTCCGGTGTGATAGTCGGCGGCCATCATGTCGTTGTAGCCCGCCTTGTGGTAGCCCTGGCGGGTGATGAGATCGCTGACGGGAACGCCAGCAAAGGCTGCGGTGTAGACTCCGGGATGCCTGAAGATCGAGAGCAGGGTTATCATGCCGCCGTGGGACCAGCCCATGATGCCGAACCTGCCGGGATCGATGAACGGATAGGTGGCCAGGGCCCATTCCCTGGCGTACATGCAGTCCTCCACCTCTTCCCCGCCGTAGTCGATCAGCTGCCAGGTAAGAGATCCGTAGCCGGTGCTTCCTCTGTAGTCGGGGGCGATGACGGTATAGCCCTGGTCGATCATCTCTTCGACGATGTGGGCGTTGGCTGAGCTTCCGAAGTTGCTGTGGATGCCGCCGTGGATGAGCATGATGGCGGGCTGCTTTTTGGAGGTGTCCAGATCCCTGGGCACGAAGCTGTAGACGGTGAATTTGACCGGATTGCCCTTTTCAAGAGGCGCCTGGGCGGTTGTATTCGCCGGGGGATTTCCGGTTATGGTGCTGATATCGATCTTCGCCTTGTCGCCGAGCCTCTGATACCAGAGCAGATTGTCGATGTGCTTGTCGAGAGCCTGAAGAGTGAAGGTCTCCATGCTTGGGATCTTGTTCTTGTCGTTTTCGGCCATGATGCCCTCCTTTTGATTACGAGTCAAAAACTGTCTTTCTTATTGCGGCGCTTGCGGTGTATAATTATCTGCCGGATGCACAGGTCCGGGCGGATGATCCGCCGGTGATCCTCTGCATCGGAGATTATTTTACCACATTTTCACAGGTTTTTGAACATAAAGAGACGATATGGATATCAACGAAAAGACCATCGCAGCCCTTAAGGGCGCAAAGGAATGCTTCTGGGAGAATCCGGATCTTCTGCCCTTCCGTGAGGCGGAGCCCTCGCTGACCTTCCACAGCGGCGATATCGAAGACGCAAGGGCTAGACTTGAACGCTTCGCTCCCCTGATCGAAAGGCTCTTTCCCGAGACAAAGGAAAACGGCGGCCTGATAGAATCCCCCCTGAAGGAGATCCCCGGGATGCGAAAGGAGCTGGGCCTTGAAGAAGGCAGGCTTCTGCTCAAGATGGACAGCCATCTTCCCATCGCGGGCAGCGTAAAGGCCAGAGGCGGGATCTACGAGGTCCTGAAGCACACCGAAGACCTGGCCCTTGAAAACGGCCTGCTTACTGCGGAGAGCGGCCCCGACGAATACGCGGCCCTTGCGGATAAGAGAGACTTTTTCTCCGGATACAAGATCCAGGTGGGCTCCACCGGAAATCTGGGCATGAGCATCGGTATCATGAGCGCTGCCCTGGGCTACAAGGCCATCGTCCACATGTCGGCCGACGCCAAGGACTGGAAGAAGAAGCTCCTCCGCTCCAAGGGAGTCACGGTCGTGGAATACGCCGACGATTACAGCAAGGCCGTCGAAGAGGGCCGCAGGCTCTCCGATGAGGACCCCACCAGCTACTTCGTAGACGACGAATCATCCTCGGCCCTCTATCTGGGCTATTCCGTGGCGGGAAAGAGGCTGACAGCCCAGCTCAAGGCCATAGGCATCGCCGTGGACAGAGACCATCCCCTCGCGGTCTATATCCCCTGCGGAGTGGGCGGCGCCCCCGGAGGGATCTGCTTCGGCCTCAAGGAGGAATTCGGAGACGACGTTCACGTCTATTTCGCGGAGCCCGTCCAGGCGCCCTGCATGCTGGCCTCCCTTGCCACAGGCCTCGGCAGCGGGATCTGCGTCCAGGACCTGGGCCTTACCGGCAGGACCGACGCTGACGGCCTCGCCGTGGGAAGAGCCTCCGCCCTCGTCTACAGCCAGATCAGGACCCTTCTTTCCGGCGAAGCCACGGTGGACGACTCCAGGCTGTACCGGTATATGGCGATGCTCGAGAGCGCTGAGCACATCGTGATCGAGCCCTCGGCATGCGCATCCTTTAAGGCATTCGAGGCTGTAAAGGAAAGGCTCGGCCAAAACTTTGCGTCCGGCAGGGCCGGGAATATGACCCACGTGGTATGGGCGACCGGAGGAAGCCTTATGCCCCCCGAGATCGTCAGGGAATACCTCGAGCGGGGAAGAAAATAGAACGCGACAATAATATGTACACGAAGAGCCCGGCGAAAAGCCGGGCTCTATCTGTATTCGTAGATGCTCTTTTTTACGATCCTGACCCTTTCGGTCATTGCCCCTGCCCTTATGCCCGGCTCTCCCACGTCCAGGACGCAGACGGCACAGGGCTTTTCTATAAGGCTGTCGTCCCCGGCGAAGGCTGCGATGAAGCGGGCGGCGGGATCGCCGTACTCGAATCCGAAGGAGCCCGCGAAGGACCCGTTGGAATAGTGCCTCGCGGTCATCGAATCGTCGAAATAGTACATCTCGACCCTTGCTCTCTCGGAAAAATAACCGTTCTGAGGCTCAAAGGAGACCGTGTACCCCAGGTTGTCCGTCAGCATGCGGAGGGCAAGGGCATTCCCCTCGTCGCACAGAAAAACTACCCTTCCCCTTCCGAACTCGGCGTCGTCGGTAAAAAGGGTGGCTGCGTTGGCCATCCTGTCAGCGGTGTATTTGACCCTGTAGGTCTGCCTTTCCAGAAGGTCCGCGTCCATCTGAAAGAGCAGGACCGCAGTGCACAGGACCAAAAGGGCCATGGTGATCACGATGTTCTTCACTTTATCCCGCCCTACGGTCTTCCGGTGTATTCGCTGGAAGCGCTTCCCGAGATGGTATTGACGACGGTATTGTCAGTCTCGGCGATCCCAAGGAGCCTGGACGTCCCGACGATCCCCCTCAGGGGATAGGTGACCGAATAGGTGATGACCGAGCCCCTCATGACGGGAGCGGACGTCCCGCTGACGGTGATGTCCTGAGGGCTGCAGCCCAGCCTTTCGGCGAGCTTCTGCCTCAGCTGTGCGATGTTCTGCGCAGTGAGGCAGCCGTCCTGCTTCGCGGTCTCGACGGCGGAGTTCACAGCGGTCTCCGCGAAGAGGATCCTGCTGTGGGCAGCCTGATAGGACGTGATCTGGACGAGGAAGACCGAAAGTATGATGATGCAGGCGATCCCGGTGATCAGGTCTTTCATTCAGTCCACCTGCCTTACTGGGAAAGATAGCGGATCTGGCCGGTGAACAGGTCCTTTGCCGCGCCCATCAGTCCCTCTGAGGACAGTATCAGCCTGGCGATGATTACTCCCAGTATAAGAAGTGCGACGGAAACGAGAAGGTCTTTCATGGATATCAGGGAGTCGTGGTGAAGTCAAGATCCTGGACCGCTTGGATCCCCTCCGTGACCTTGTCGGTCATGACGGTCTGAAGGGTGCCTTCTCCCCTTCCGAGTATCAGAGTGCCGATGATGATGAGAGCGACGATCAGGGTGGCGATACCGATCAACAGGTCTTTCATTTTTATCCTCCTCTGGCTGTATTATCAAATGTTTTCTTGATTCTAACATATATTAATCATTGTGTCATCAATAGATCGCAAGATTATCCTGATTTTTCTCAAAGAACCATAAACAAAATGCAGCCCAGATGAACTGACCCCAAAAGGTTAGACAAAACCGGGCATCGCAATTAAGCAAGTTGAGAGGACTGAACTCTGTATTGGACAGGGCTCAGTCCTTTTAGTTTGCCCTTGATGCGCTGATTGTTGTAATAGT
>Ga0208297_1000381_pt1 | contig 97143 bp, 80 predicted proteins | sample LMS_cellobiose_e_FD_187367 | JGI IMG/M metagenome (GOLD analysis project Ga0208297, IMG submission 187367) | Rumen-fistulated moose microbial communities from Alaska, USA - LMS_cellobiose_enrichment (SPAdes) (version 2) | ecosystem: Host-associated > Mammals > Digestive system > Stomach > Rumen... | reverse complement strand
CAACAATCTGTTGTTTGAATTCTTCCGAATAACGGGTACCGTTCTTGGACATTGTTTAACACACACCTTTCTATGAAACATTTTATCGTGTTAAACTTTTCGTGTCCACACTTATATACTAACACCATACATCAATAATACTTTCACTTCATAATATACATAAACTGTTACTTCCGGTCTATAAATTCGATATTTGCATCTCCTGAAAGTACCTTAGTCATTTGCCCTGTCAGCACCTAATCCGTTTACCAATGTCACATCAAGGCCTTATGCTTTATAATCTCTCTGTTCTCCATACTCAGTGTAATATCTCCTGATGGGTGGAAATGTTTATGTTCGTTTGCGGCAAGTTCTATTAGTTTGTTAACGTTACTATTTCCCCAAATTAATTTACCTCTTTTTTGACATGAAAAACAGACTACTATATTAGCTAGTCTGCTTGTATCATTTGATTTAAAATTGGTATATCATTACCTCTGCATATTGGCATGATTGTGCTAAAAGTATACTCATACTACGAATAACCTTTACAATTCCATGCATGTCTTTAAAGATAATTCAACCAGCCCTCTCTTAATTTCATCTCTGCTAGTCCATTGACGCGAATCCCATTCGACACCGCTTAAATCGTCACCACCAAATAAAATTTCTCCTAAGACCACGTTACGGAATCTTGATACCGCAAAAAATGCAGCAGCTTCCATCTCCACTGTAACACACCCCTCCGAAACTCGAAGTGCAATTTTATCTTCAGTTTCTCTGTAAAATGCATCAGTAGTCCATGTCTTTGCCTTAATATACGGGATTTTTTCATTGTTAAACATTTTCTCAATAGTGCTTATTGCATGTTTATTGCATTCTATTTCTCTCCCAGGCTCTACATAGTGATAGGAAACACCCTCATCTCTAACCGCTGAATAAGGTACAATTAAATGACCTACCTGAATACCTTTTTGTAAGACTCCAGCAGCACCACAAACTATAAACTTTTTAAATCCCATAGCAATGAGTTCTTCCAATAAAGCAGCAGAGCCTGCAGCACCTAAGAATCCCTGAACAATTGCAATGGATTTCCCATTATATCTCGTTTCATATATAGGTAAATTAACCGTAGCGGAGTAGAATGTTGCAGCCTGCTTTAATCTATTGGACTGTAGCATTTCGTCGATTATATCACCAAAGAAAGTTATAACACAGTATTCTGAAACATCAGTTTTAAGCGTCAATTTAATTGGGTCAATTTTAGCTTTTGGATTTGGATCATATTCCAATATGGGAAATTCCTTTTTTAATACATTTTTCTTTTCTTCCTTTATCTTTTTTTCCATTTTTTCCATTGATAACATTTCCTCTCAAAATATACATATTTGTAATATCTTAAATGTCATCTTTAATCATATTGGCTACTACCATAGCCTGATCACCTCCCATACTCTGATGGGACAAATAAAAAACTCTCGCCCCAAAAACGAATTTAATTCGCATCGGGACGAGAGTTAATACTCTCGTTACGGTCTGTACATCAGACTCTTACCACCCATTTCGCCATACAAGCATATGCACCCTTATTCACAGCAGGGACCCGTCATACTCTACTCGTTTCCTTTCGGTATGATACTCAGGAGTGATGTTCTGTAAATTTCTACTTATATCGGGTTCACACTGTCTCCGATTCACTGTAACTTTCAAAATAAACTTACTTTCTCCGTCAATGTATTTAAATAAGTATATCATAATGCTTCCATAAATCAACCGCAAATTGTAAGTTTCTAGATATAACTTGTAATCATCCTCTCTAGCCCTTCTATAGCTATGTCTTATTCTTACATGAAAACAAGCAAAAATGAATAACCTGAAATTAACCCAAATCATATCTCATGCTTTAAAATCTGCACAGCTATATATTGTGTACCCGGTAATTCAATACGAAATCTTCCTTTCTTTATTCCTTTCTCTTCCACAGTCATATTCCAGGTATCTAAAACTCTGACTTCATATTCCGTTTCCTCATCAAAGTAAAAATCTCTGAAGGATGGCCTCATAAAACTATAATAGTATAAGTAATACTGTCCTCTATATGTCACGTCCTGGGGAACTGCACATACTTCGTCCCAACTGCACTGTTCATATGGTTTAAGTCCGATGCCCGGAGTCTGCTTCATAGTCTGATAAAGAAACTGGAATCGTTTGTGGCTTTCTCCGTGAAGCTCACCGCCATGGGACCACCACAAGATTTCTTCCTCATGTAAATAGGTTTCACCATGTCCTGCATAACCGCCACGGCAAACTGCCTCCCAGAATCTTCTGAGCATTTCTTCACCGGTTATATTCCCCCACCCATATTGAATATTACCTTCATAGGCTATCTCATCAAGCACGACTGGCTTCTTATAACGTATTCTCCATTCATCCACCAGTTCAGAGCTCTTATATAGATCCTGCCGTTGAATGCTGCAATGGGTAACCCAAGGTCGGCTGTAATCATAAAAGGATATACAATTATGTATGGACCGTAAATGTCCGTAAGGATCCTTATCACAGAGGATTCTTGCATAGCTTTCCCAATCTTTTAGATTCTTTTCTCTCATTAAATCATATTCATTGGCTAATGACCACCAAATGTTTCTATATGCTGAAAACCTTGCTGTTATATATTCCCAGTACAACCTGTCTTCCTCCTTACTCATACAGGAGAACCCCCAGCGATCGTAAGGATGCATAACAATCAAATCCGCCTCAACACCCAATTCCTGCAGTCTTAAGATACATTTTTCAATGTGCTGAAAATGTTCCGGCTGAAACCTTTTGAAATCCCACTCATTTCCTTCTGTCCTGCCATTATATTGCCCGAAATTCTCTTTATTAAGCAGGGTAGAATCCATGGGTTTGCCTGCATAAGGATAAGAACGAGGTTCACCCAGGTTATAGTCATAATGTTTTGGAAAAATACAGAATCTGATTTTGTTAAAAGAGTATTTCTTCAAATTCTTTAAGGTCTGATCAATTAAATCATCTGATTGTAATTCCCACACATAACAGGTTGTTCCGATGGAGTAATAAGGTGTTCCGTCTTCGTAAGCAAAATGCCAGGTATTCGCAACTCTTACCGGTCCATGATTGTTTTCTCCTGCCGGATATACCTTAAATCTCCCTTTTCTTATCTCCAAATCAAAATTTGCAGTCAGTTCAAAGGAATATTCCCCTTCAAAGGAAGGCATAAACCTTACCCTGTATAATCCGTTTCCATCATAGAAGCCTTCAGCCCTAACAGTTTCATTTGTGCCTTGGAAAACAGCCTTTAGCTGATAATCTATAAAAGGATTCTTGTCTGACGGTCCCTGGCAAATCACTTCAAGTATACCCCATTTTTCTACCGTATTGCCATATGTTATACAACCCATAATAATACCTTTCCTTTCTCTTTTCTTTCGTTTCTGTAAATATTATATACCTAATTACAGAGATCTGCACTGGCTGTTTTAATGATTAGCCGGTATTTTATTAGTGGAATATTCTAAGTGAAAATCTTTATGGTAAGGTAATATTTTCTATATAGAATGGAAACATTTATTTTATCTTCAAAAGTGAAAATTATTATAAGGTGGCATGACTATATGAAATGGAGACTTTGATTATTTGATAGTTTTTCTATAAAATTTTAAATTTTAATTATTTGATGACATTTTCTATTTAAAATGAAAATTGATTATCTGGTGGCATTCTCTATTTAATAAAAATTCTGAATTATCTGGGTGGCATTTTTTAATATAGGATGGCATTTTCTTTATTAAAAATAAGCCTGTGCCAGACTCTGGTGCTGATGTACTGTCAAAATTGTGACATCCTTAAGTTCGTCATTACCTAACATCATACAGTTTTTTTTACAATAGGGCGTAATTTAAATTATATAAAAAGGAACCAAACTCCTGGTTTAGTTCCCTTTTAACTTAAATTATATCTGACAAAGTTCAACACAACAGAGACAGAGTCTGAAGTTTAGTTCCCTTTTTACTTAAGTTACATCTGACTCCTGCTTGTACGGAATGTTCTAAACAGTGTAATGAGTTTTCAGACAAATTAATATCGATCTATCTCATTAATAACTACAACTCAGTTATTTAAGTGTATACGAAAAATTAGTAACCGCTGTTCCTGAGCCCTGTAAGCTAAAAGTAACTGTTCCTCCTGCGCTAATGGTACTATTGTAGGACATGGGAGTAATAATAATCTTATCACCAGACACTGTCTGCTGTGCATTCCAGATACTGCTTATGTTAAAATCTGCTTTGTTCACAGTCAGGCTCCAACCATTGATGGCTGTACTGGAGGAATTTGAAATAGTGAAATTCATTATATAACCTGAATTCCAAGAATTAACTGTAGTACTTAATGCCATTGTCCCTGTACCCGGTGTGGGTGTGGGTGTAGGAGTTGTAGTTGGTGTTGGTGTTACCGAATCTCCAGCCCCTTTTACAAGTGCGGTTACTATAGACGGAAATACCCATGTAAGAGTACTTCTGTTAAATATACCAAAGGTTTCACTTTGATTGGGCACAGAATAGTTATTATCCCACCATATAAGTGGTATTTTCCTGCTTTTAGCTGCTTTAGCGAAATATTCTGCCAATGCAATTCTTGAACTTTCATTGCTTTTGTTAATAGAACCGCATTCCCCGATAACAACGGCAATTCCTTTACTTATGAACTTGTTATATACTGCATCTAATTCACTGTCTAAAGAGGCTTTGTCGCTATCGCTTCCCCAGGAAGAGGTTCCGTTAATATCCATAGCAAAAAAATAGGGTGAGTACATGTGCAGCGATACAATACAGTTTTTATCATTATTCGGTATTACCAGATCATCCACTGCCGCAGTAACGGAAGAAGCTGCATATGTCGGTACCAATATGAATCTGTATGTATTATTACCTCCCGTCGTACGTATAGCATTGACTGCTGTTAAATTGTATGCATTTACGATAGCACGAGCCTGAGAAGTACCACCGGACCATTCTGTTGGATCTCCAACCACTCTTGGTTCGTTCATTGTCTCAAAAATTAAATGCTCATCATAATTCTTGAAACGTGTGGCAATCTGGGTCCAGACTTTTTGCAGAATCGCAGTATTTGTACTTTGGTTTGCTGCATTTGGTATCAGCCAGTTATTTTCATGATGAAGATTGATAATTACATACATACCATTGTCAATACCGTAATTAACAACTTCCTGTACCCTGTCCATCCAGGCAGAATTAATTGTATAATTCGGTGCCGGACCAAACTTTGTATCCCAGGTTACCGGTATACGTATCGTGTTAAAACCTGCTTTTTTAACCTGATCAACCATTGCTTTTGTAGTAACCGGATTCCCCCAGGCAGTTTCGTAATCGGTTACAGTCGGGTTATTGATTGTAATATTCGTACAGTCAAGTGAATTACCTAAATTCCAACCCAATTTCATATCCTTTGTCAGTTCCAGCGCAGTAATTGTTTCTAACCTGCTGGCAGCCTTTAAAATGTTAGGCTTATACACCCCCATACCGGTTAACAGCACCAGTACTAATAAAATAACGCCTACTTTCTTTAAAGCTTTCATTATAACCTCCTTATTGTATAATTTTTACAGTTACCATTAGATTTTAACATATTTTTCTATATAATCAACAAAATTAATGGATATTTTTTACTTTTTATTTGTAATTACCTGCATTTCTGATTAATCCTGTCATTTAACGATAATAGATTAATCCAGTACATATTATAGATATCATTTTAGCTCTTTATTACTATAACTTCACTTTTATATATTACTATAATAATCTATATTCTTCAGATTACCCCCTTCACTGGTGCAGAATTTATTATGATATATTATAGTATCCTCAGAAACTATATAAAGGTGGTATAACAGCATGCTTCCCGAATAACAATAAATACCATGCATCCAGCCTTTATGCTCCATAGCACTGCTTTTGTAAGTGTATTCTATCTTAGTCATGTTATTTAGTTAGTCCTGTTGTTTAGTTAGTCCTGATTTTTTTCATACTCTAATTTAACCGGCTGTTCTTTATACCATATAGCAGTACTGGTGATATCCGTTAGATCCATCACGAACTCTTTCCTGCTGACTGTGAAAAATAATATTACTGCAACCAACAATAAAAGAGTCACCCTCTTAACTCTTCAATGTATAAACCACACCTCCCTAACCAAACCAACCCTAGATGGTTTGCTCCCACTCTCCACTTGACTGATATTCCGCAAGTCTTTTTACTGCTCTTTCCACAATATTCTCAGGATATCCATAAGCCTTTAACAGCTTAAGTGCATTGCCTGTGTAAGAGATTCCTTTCAATAGTTTATAATCAAATGTTATCTCACCTTCTATGACCCGCTCCGTGAAATAATAATTATCATATGTGCCCTCTAACAGCCTTGCCAGCTCAATGTCATGAGTTGCTGCCAAACAAATGGTATTCCCTTCTCCAAGACTTCCCAATATCTCTGTGGATGCTGCAATTCTCTCTGGTGTATTGGTTCCCCTGAAGACTTCATCAATGCAGCAGAGTACTCTTTCTTTCTTCGCAGCCTCCAGAATCCTCTTTAAGGATTTTATCTCTGCAAGAAAATAACTGTCCCTGTTTTCAATACTGTCTCTTAAAGCCATTGATGTATAGACCTTGCAGAAATATCCCCGGTATCTGCGGGAAGTGGATAAGTAAAGGGTCTGTGAAAGAATTCCGTTTAGAGCAACTGCCTTTAGAAAGGTGGATTTACCGGAAGCATTACTGCCGGTAAGAACGATTCCCTTCCTTGCACTTATGGAGTTTGGAACAGGCTCCAAGACACCTGGATGATAAAGTCCTTCTATTATTAATCCCTCAAAATCTTTTTTCCCTTCCTTCTGTAAATCCGGTATTGAATAAAAGGGCAACAGCAGCTTATAATTTGCAACTGCTGTCATTGCATCCAGAAAACCTAAGATTTCAAACAGCCTTCTGGCTTTAGGAAAATTCTTTCTGACTCTGGTGGTAATACTTCCTGTTGCCAGAACATCTGCATGGGTTAGTATACAGATATAATCAAGTATCAGTTCATAAGCATCGGCTACAATTCCTGTTCCCGAGGCCAGAAATACTGATTGTAACCTGACGCCGCGAAAGCACTTAAGAATCTCCCGTAACTCAGGTAGGTAAGGTTTAAGCTCCGGTGAATTTATTTTTTTTATTTTGTCAGCTGCCTTTAGCATCTTTGAGAAATTTTTAAGATACCACCTGCCGGAATCCGGTATTCTCCATACAGCTTTATAGTAGGTATATAACGACACAAACAGTGCCAGCACGCTCAGACATCCCCCAACCCAGGGATTTATAAATAAAGCTATGATTGCTATCAGCGTAAATCCAAAAATACACACATGAAAAAGTGCCGGAATATGCAGGGCTGTCGTACAATGAAGCAGCATTTCATAAGCGGATGCACCATACACCTTACCCAAACGAAAAAATACCTTCTGAAGATTTAATCGAAGGTCTCTGTCCTCCTTGAGTTTTTCTGACATCTGATGCCGCTCAGCTAAGTGCTTCTCCTCTGTCTCAGGTTTTTTAAGCAGAGCATAGAGATACTCCGCTCCGCAATTTGACTGCGTTATATTCATATCGTTATAAATACGATCCAGCTCCAGGTCATTCCAGGTTATATCATCTATCCCTTCAGCCGAAAACTCTGTCCGGTGATAACAGGCTATAGCTTCCTCTTCCTGTCTCCAGTTATCAGTTCCTTTCTCTTTCCCAAAAGAGCTTTCACAGTAACGGTATATCCGTCTCTTCTGTAAGCTTTGAGCAGTAAATGCAATCGCAGCTGCCATAAATATAAATAGTAATATCTCCATATATAATTCCCCTTTTAAATCACATCTCATTTGGTGTGTTAATAAACTACTGTACCGGATTAAGCGTCCCGTCCTTAACAGGATAAAAAACTATCCAGATTAACTTTCTTCAGCACTTGAAATTTACACAACGCAACCATCTAAACTGTAGGCCCTGCCATATATTTCTATATTCTACCTTATAGTTATTCATATGTAAATAAAAGGTACAAAAAAGGAGTTCTGTAACATTTCAGAATATTACAGGACTCCTTTAACTTTGTAGCTATATTTTTATAATAACTCCTTATATACCCTTAATACATTTTTATAAAATACAGACTCTATCTCATTATTACTTAATCCTGCCGTTTTAAGGCTATCAGCCAGCAGGGGTAAAAAGGAACAATCAATTAGTTCATCATGTCCCGGTATCCCGTCAAAGTCCGAGCCAAGACCGATACACTCGTATCCACCGACATTTCGGATGTGAAGAATATGTTTTACGATTGCGGAAACCGTGCCTGCACTTTCATCCTCTCCTAAAAAGAAAGGATAAAAATTCATCCCTGTGACCCCTCCCCTTAAAGCCAGTTTTCTTATCATATCATCCGAAAGATTTCTGACATGAGGACAAATACTGCGGGCATTGGAATGACTTGCCACAAAAGGCTTCGTGGTATGTCTTAATACCTGATAGAAACCTGCATCCGATAAATGGGATACATCGATTATCATTCCGATATTCTCCATTTCATGTATAAATTCAAGTCCAAAATCCGTCAGTCCCTGTGTGGTATTTGGAGTATACCAGTCTGCTTCCTGTCCTCTCATGGTTACATTTGGATAACCAATCCCATTCACGTGATTCCAGGTCAATGTAAGCATCCTCACACCAAGCCTGTAATAATTTCTTAAATGGGCCAGGCTTCCTTTCGTAACTCCGCCTTCTTCTATGGTCAGTAAAGCCGACAGCTTACCCTCATTGCTGTTCCGTTCAATATCTTCATATCGGAATACCGGTGCTATGTAGTCTTCATTTACCTGTAACTGCCGGTAATATAAATCAATAAGCTCCAGACAATAACTTAGAGCATCTTCTCTTTCCGAAAGATTAACGAACATGGCAAAATTCTGAAGGAGATAATCACCCTTTTTCATCTTTTCAAGATCTATATGTAACTCACTTTTCGCCAGCGTATCATTTCTGCCTTCTGCCATTCGGGCAAACAGCTCAGATATGGTATCACAATGCATATCAATTATTTTCATATTAATAACCAAGCCTTTCTGCTATTTAAATGTATTTTACTTTTAAACTCCACACTTATTCCAATAATATAAATAATGGCTGTTTGCAATACAGCCTATAAGATTGACATGCAATGCATCTTTTGCCGGAAGTATTCAATATATACTACTTCAGCAATTTCAGACTTCCATACATATCCTCTTTACTTTCTAAGGGAAAATACTTCCCACTTCCTTTAACCGCTGTGCAAGATCTTCACGGTATAATATATCCTTTGGATTCAAGCTGTTAATTACCACTCCGTCACTTCCGTTCCTTGCAGTAGAATGAATATAACGTTCATCCCCCAGGTAAATAGCAACATGACCTGAAAAATACAACAAATCAGCAGGTTTTTTATTTTCCGGCGGAATGGCTCTTACCGGATAACCTGGTTCAATGGATGCATCCCGGTAAATGGTAATTCCATTTAATTGATAAGCCATAAAGCTTAAGCCGGAGCAGTCTACTCCTAAAGGAGACTTTCCACCCCACCTGTACTGGCAGCCCAGGTATGTTTTCGCCGTCTGAACTATATCATAACGCAAATTATCTTCTTTTTCTACATTAAAATCTGTTATGTAATCACCTAGAAAAGCTTCTTTGATATAACCTGATTCACCGTTACATAACCCCACTTTTACATACCCCTGAGGGTCAGGAGCGGCAAGCACTGACAAAAGTGCTCCTTTGCATACTGTTAAAATCAGATATCCCCTAACATTAGGTGCAGCTAAAATATCAGCGAAGGGCTGTATTACTACCTTTTTAAACTCCTTTTTCCACCTGGAAACCAGGCAGTCCTCCGTTATCAGTTCTCTGTTATCCACGTATCCCTGGTAACCATACTGAGTTCTTATGTAACTCCAGCCCTTCTCTTTTTCCTCTAAAATAAATACAGGTCTTCCGTAGAAATCTTCGTCCTGCAACTCTCCTCTTCGGTGAGGGTCTTTTCGCAAGGAGCCAATGGCTGTATTTATGACAGCTTCACACATAAAATCGAACCTCGATCAATTCAACTGCTTATGCTATCATATTCGCGATTTATTTTCTTCATTCTAGAATTAATAACTCTAGGATATTTGACAACAAAAGTTGAAAGTGCTATATTCATATTTAAATAATGGGATATATGATAGAACCTTATTAAAATCAAATACTTCTCAAATGATATTATATTCCGTTTTATTATGTATTAACGACAGCAGACTGAAAGGAGCACATATGAGTTATATACCGACGCCGGAACAGGCCTATGAGATTTTAAAGGAATACAACAAAGACGACTTTCACCTGAAACACGGCAGAATCGTAGCCGGAGTGATGGAGTATTTAGCCAAAGAATACGATCCTGAAAATACGGCTTATTGGAAAACTGTAGGAATGTTACATGATTTAGATTTTGAACTTTATCCTGAGGAACATTGCATCAAGCTTCAGGAAATAATGAAGGAACTGGATATTGACGAAAGCGTAATCCATGCAGCTGCAAGCCACGGTTATCTGCTTACTGTAGATATCGAACCGGTACGTTATATGGAGAAGGTATTATATGCCGTGGACGAGCTTACCGGTCTTATTGGTGCCGTTGCTCTGATGAGACCTTCAAAAAGCGTATCCGATCTGGAAGTAAAATCTGTTATGAAGAAATATAAGAATGCCAATTTTGCAGCCGGCTGCAGCCGAGAGGTTATTAACCGAGGTGCCCAGATGATGGGAATAGAACTCAATGAATTAATTGATAAAACTATACATGCCATGAGAAGCCTTATGCTCGAAATGGAAATATGATTATTTTAAATCCAGTGATTTTAAAAACCAATGAATGAATTAATTAAGATTGTAATTTAAGCTCTGCTGAGCTCCCCGATGGAGGCTGAGTGTGCGCTACCCTCAGCATGCCATGGGTTTTTTTTTGCAACATGCAGGCCCTAATATTATTGATACCCGATATAAGTAATAAGAAAATTTATATCCCCCTACAAAGCCAGTATTCCATTAACTTTTTGAAGGGGGCACATTATTTAAATTTATTACTATTTCATTTCTTCTTTATTTATTTATTTACGATTCAGCATTACTGAGCTGTTACCTTATGCTTTACTTCGTATTTACCTGCTTTCAGAATAATTCTAAATTCCGTATTCTCTTTCCGGTAACTTACTCCTGCATCCGGGAGCTTTACGCCGTTAATTGTTATATCCGAAATCTCCGTATCCGCCAAAACTAACTCTGCCTCCGCATTAAAAGGAATTATAAACTGATAACCCAGACCATCCTCCTCGTAACACCATCCACTCTCATAATGCCCTGCTGCCGTATCCAATTCAGCTCTTGCATAGGATAGCAGCTTATTGGGCTTGGGTGCGAGTCTTATTTTCCTATAACCAGGATATTCTTCAAGGGGATTGATTCCGCACATATTACGATACATCCATTCAGCAATGGAACCGTAAGTATAATGATTCAATGAGTTCATACCCAGTTCACCAAATTTACCGTCCGGAAGTAAGGAGTTCCATCTCTCCCAGATCGTTGTGGCACCAAGTTTTACCTCATAGAGCCAGCTTGGAAATTCCTCATTTAATAAAAGCTTGTAAGCCAGTTCATTGTAGCCGTTTTCGGATAATACCCTGCAAAAATAAGGAGTCCCAACGAAACCGGTCTTAAGGTAATACTTATTGGCTTCCAGATTCTTAACCAATGCTTCCAGGATTCTAGGTCTGTAATTCTCCGGTACCAGATCCATAAAGAGTGCGAGAATATATGCTGTCTGGGTATCTGCGGCAAGACGTCCTCTGGGTGTCAGGAATTCGGCGCAGAATGCTGCTCTGACTTCACCAGCCAGCTTACCATATTCTTCTGCAAGGTCATTCCTGCCAAGTACTGCAGCTGCTTTTGCCAATATATCAGAAGAATAGGCATAATAAGCTGTTGCAATTAAGTCTGTAGGAGTTCCTCCAAAAGGATTGAAGTCCCCCTGTCCATCCAGTGCAAGCCAGTCACCAAAATGAAAGCCTGTGTTCCATAACCTGCTGCCATCATCCTGCTTTCTGATGTATTCCACATAAGAAATCATACTATTTAGTTGTTCTTTTAAGACTTCCTTATCACCATAATGAAGATACAGATTCCAGGGTATTACCGTTGCAGCCTCTGACCAGGCAGAGGAACCACCGGATAAAAAGCTGTTCTCACCTTCATTACCTAAATCAAAGGTAGGAACAGTATGGGGAACAATTCCACCTAAGGCTTCCTGTTCTCTTGCTAGGTCATAAAGGAATTTCCGGAAGAAGGCATCACAGTCCATATTCATGCAGGCAGTTCCGGAAAACATCTGTGCATCTCCCGTCCAACCCATTCTTTCATCTCTTTGAGGACAATCTGTAGGTACATCCAGGAAGTTACCTTTCTGTCCCCATAAGGCATTCTGGAAAAGACGGTTGACCATTGGGTTAGAAGTCTCAATATTTCCGGTTCTTAAAAGGTCAGAGTATACTACACATCCTGTAAAATCCTCTTTTTTGATCTCACTGGTAAAACCTTCTACTTTGACATAACGAAATCCATAGAAAGTGAAATGAGGCTGTACCTCTGCCTTATGACCGTCACTTATATATTCAAACTCAGCTTTGGCTGTTCTGAGATTCTCTCTGTAAAAGCATCCATCCTGCAATTCTTCTCCATATTGGAGTTTTATTCTTGTACCTTTAGGTTCCTCCACCTGGAAGCTTAACCACCCTACCATATTCTGCCCCATATCCAGTACAGTTTCACCGGTAGGGGTTGTAATTACCTTTACCGGAGTAAGCTTTTCTTTGATTCTAACAGGGATGCTTCTTCTGGCGGACAGTAAGCTGCTATCAATTTCAATGGGTTTAACTCTGCTCCAATCTTCATCGGATACCTGTGTGGTTGACCAGCCATTTATCTTCTTTCCGGCATCCTGAAGCTCTCCGTCATAGATACTGCTCTCCATTACATGGGAACCCGTTGCCCTCCAGGTATTATCTGTTCCTATTCTTTCAGTACTGCCATCCTCATAGGTAAGTTTAAGCTCACAAAGCAATGCAAATTCATTTCCATAGATACCTTCTGTTTTCCCCAGAAAACCAAAGCGCCCTTTATACCAGCCATTTCCAAGAATTACCCCAATGACATTGTCACCTTTTTCTAACAGTTCTGTTACATCGAAGGTCTGGTATTGAATCCAATTGTTATAACTGTTGCAATAAGGTGTAAGATATTCATCTCCTACTCTGCTTCCATTTAACTCAGTTTCATAAAGACCCAGACCACATATATAGAGTCTGGCTTCCTTAACCTCTCCCTTAACCTGAAAGTTCTTTCTGATATAGGGATGGGAAACTTCCTCTTTCCAGTCAGGGGTAATCCAGATACCACTCCATGGATTGGAAAGCTTTGAGGTTTCAAACCAGGCAGTATTACTGCTGACTTCCCCGCAATCTGTCCATACATGGACTCTCCAATAATATCTGGTCTCCGGCAGCAACGTAATATCCGGTGTATAACCAATACTGTCGATTGTTTCCTCTCTGCCGCTATCGTGCACAAGGTCTGAGAATTCTTTGTCTAAAGCAATTTCAATTCGGCAGGCAGTCTGAACTGCAGCTTCCTCAGTTTCTGTTATCCAGCTTAAAACAGGCTTGTCCAGTACATATCCTAAAGGATTCTCAATACGGTTACATTTCATTGCGCTTATCTTCATTTTATTTTCCTCCCTTATAATATTTGTAGGTAGAAGTCTCTCATCAATCAGATATAATGATTGTCGGTACTGAATTCTCACAACTTTTAGATATAATCAATAATAAAAACATCAGTTATATTTATATTATACTTATTTCTATTTTCAATTTCCTTGGGCTATATTATAATAAAATGGGGTGAATTTTATGAATGATAATAAATACTACCGGGATACCGGTGAAAGCTTTTTTACTAACGGAAATTCCATTTACATTAACTATATCAATGAAAACACAGAACCACACCTGCATGTACATGATTTTATCGAGATATCCTATGTTGCTTCCGGAACAGGAATTCATATCATAGGCGATAAACAATATGATGTCCGAAAGGGAGATTTATTCCTGATAAACTATCATATACCTCACGAGTTCCGCTCTTTTCCTGCTCCTATGGCTCCTTTGATGGTGTATAACTGTGTCTTTAAACCGGACTTTATCGATGTGAATCTTTTGGATTATAAAGAATTTACCGATGTTATCCACTATCTTTCCTTTCGTTCCATTTTTGCTCTTGAGTCAGAAAATATAGAAGATATCAAAATCCTTGGGGTTGAAAATAACTCACTGGAAGCAATATATAAAAAAATGCTTGGGGAGTTCACTGATAAAGAAGAGGGATATATAGAACTGCTGCGTGTATATCTTATTGAACTTCTTATTAAGATTTTCCGCTCCTACAAAAATTCCGGAACCAGTACGACAACTATGATGTCCCACCATGCGAAAATGATAGAACAGTCCATCCAGTATCTGAAACTTAATTATTCTGTCAATACCAAACTCACCGATCTGGCAGCACAGTCTTTCTTAAGTCCAAATTATTTTTGCAAGCTTTTTAAAGATTATGCCGGTATGACCATTTCAGAATATGTACAAAGACTTCGTATAGAAGAAGCTTGTAATTTATTAATGACTACAGAGGATAAAGTTATCGTAATAGCACAGAAAGTTGGATATAACGATATCAAGCATTTTAATGAAGTGTTCAAAAAACTGACTGGTATGACCCCACGGGAATACAAGAAACAGGTACGTATTTAATGAGTAAATATTCGATTATTATAATAACATTGTTATTTTATACGATTATCGAATTGTTATAATATTCGATAATTATCGTATATCATAAATCTAATTCCTATTTCCATTCAATAGGGAAAATATAAACGACCTTCAGATTTCCTATTACTTGCTTAGAACAACAAACAGACAGTGTACGAGCTGCTGACAACAAAAGGGTTGTATCTCCTCCAGTGAACATATCACAGAGGGAGCATACAGCCCTTTTTGTTACCGGGGAAGCACTTTTGTCAGTGTTGCTATGAAAACTTAGTTGCCGCCGGAGCAAATCAGGTAGTTAGTCTTTTCCTCCTGAATAAAAAATGCCAAAAAACCACTTCTTTAGTCAGTATTGCTGTTATCACTGGTACCATCTGATGGTTCACCGGTGGGTTGTTCAATAGGTGCAGGGGTCGACTGCTGACCTGTTCCACCATTTTCATTTATCGGTTCTCCCATATCTTCGTCTGTATTATGGGGAGTTATATTATACTTATCTCTATTCTTTTCAAAATCCTCTGCTGCTGGATCTTTTATATCAGAAACCCTTACCCATTCCTTGGAATCAGCGACTTTTTCCGTTTCAGAACGGTTTCGGTACAGGAACTTTACAAGTTCATAACAGTCTATCCATATCTCATTATTTCCCTCTTTCTGGGATTCATCAAAAATCAGCTGTAAACCAAAATGAAGATGGGGTGTATCTATGTTATTGACATTCTCCGTAGTACTGTAACCGGTTCTGCCAAGATATCCTATAACATCACCTGCCTGAACGACACTGCCTGTGGCCAACTCTTTATTATAGGGGTAGTTCTTTCTAAGATGCGCATAATAGTAATAACGCTTACCGTCAAAACTTCGGATACCAATACGCCAGCCTCCATAACGATTCCATCCCAAAGCTTCAACATATCCAGACTCCACGGCAATAACCGGCGTTCCCACCTGTCCCATCATATCATGGCCCAAATGTCTTCGTTTATATCCATATGTACGCGATACACCAAAATCATCATAATCACTGTAAGGGAAATATTTAGCCAGAGGAAGATAAGCTTTTAGACCATACTTTTTCTCCCATACGGTGCCTTCAGTGCTTTCCTGCTGCTTTGTACTATCTTCCTGCTTTGTACTGTCTTCCTGACCTGTACTGTTATCTTCTCCTGTACTCTCCTGTGTACTATTTTCTTTTACTGTATCATTTCCTTTTGCAGAATTTTCAGTCTTCGTTGCATCAGTTCCCTGTGCTGTATTATTTTCCTTCTTTGTATCAGTCCCTTGCTTTGTATTATTTTCTTTCGTTGCTTCAGTCCCTTGTGTTGTATCCGTTCCTTGTGCAGCATCAGTTCCTTGTGTGGTACTATTATTCTGTCCTGTACTACTGGCATTCACTGATTCTATCTCATAGTCCCCTACAAATCCTCCAAGAACTGCTGTATAGACCTCCAGATAATAAGGATAGTACTTCATATCCTGAGTTAATGCTGCCATTGTAGTCTCGCCGCTTTTCAGCTTTTCTGCAAGACTATCTATATCCTTATCCTTGTATTTTGAAAAATCTCCTCCATACCTGGTTCCCAGATATGCTAAGAGCTCTATCCAGTTTAATTTCACACTTTCTGACTGAGAAGCTACATCCAGGTCATAGGCTCTGCCCATAGCTTTCGCCGTAACATCAAAATCCACCCATTTTATGTATTTCTTCTCTGTATTCTCCTCTGAAAGAAAGCGCGGAAGAAAGGTTTCTTTCATAAAGTTTCCGATTCCGCCGCCTTTACCGCCGCCGAATACCATACTCCCTATTAATACAAGAAGCAGAACTGCTTCTATAATAATACCATACTTTATTTTTTTCATAAAAAGAAAACCCTCATCCATAAACTGTAGTAACATTTTATGTCATAAGGGTTTTACTTAGCACTTTAAACGTCTAAAACCTTATTAAATTCTTTCTGACCCACCAGCTACCCTCATGCAGCAACTGCTTGCAAAGGGAGTAATGCCACAACCTCAGGTGAGAATCAAACCTATAGAATACTTACTAAACTTTAGCTCCGGTATCAGTGTATATAAGCGTGTTTTACCCATTTGCCTCTGACAAACCGCAAGGTAAAACAGATTGCCCGGAACAGCCAGTCTATTGTCATGGCAACCCAGACTCCCATTACTCCCATTTTAAGCCCTTTTACCAGCAGATAACTGAAAGCAATTCTCCATACCCACATGGATACTATGGAAATGATCATGGTAGTTCTTACGTCGTTTGCTGCTCTTAATGCATTGGGCAGTGCAAAGGACAGCGGCCAGACAATACAGCAGCAGATGCTGTGATAAAGAATAAGCATAAGCGTTGTCTCTTCTGCCGCAGGTGATAATTTAAATACCCATACAATAGGTTCTCTAAGAAGAATAATTCCGATATTTAATCCGCACATGATAAGGTAGCAGGCCTTCATAAGCTTCTTGGTGTAGTTCTTTGCTTCTTTGATATTACCGGCTCCGATACAACGTCCGACTACCGTGATCATTGCAAGCCCCATGGCACTTCCTGGAATCAGGGCAAATCCGGCAATGGTACCGGCTGCCGCATTGGCAGCTATTGCAACAGGGCCAAGGCTTGCCGTCAGTCCCTGTACCATAATCTTTCCTATCTGAAAGATACTGTTTTCAAGACCATTTGGCACACCGATATTTAAAATTCTTTTTATCATCTGAAAATCAATTCCCGTTCGGAGAATATTATTCATATGTATGGGATTCTTCTTATTACAGATCAGGATAAACATAATGATCGCTGATACCGCTCTGGCAGTAAGGGTAGGAATTGCAACACCCTCTACTCCCATATCCAAAAGAAAAATCATAATATAAATTCCCACAGCGTTAATAATATTCATCAGGAGGGAAACATACATGGAAACCTTGGAATTACCCATTGCACGAAACAGCGCTGCGCAGGAATTATAGACTGCCAGAAAAGGAAAGGAAAAAGCCGTAATAAAGAAATAAATCTTAGCACTATCCATTATTGCCGCTTCCTGCTTGCCATATATCATAATCAGAATATTCTCATTTCCGATTAACGAGATAAGCATTATAACCAGTGAAATCATCAGAGTAGTAATTATAAGCTGGCTTCCTGCTTTACTGGCATTATCATTTTCTTTACGTCCCATGTATTGGGAAGATACTACCGCACCACCCGTAGCCAGGGAAGAAAATAGCGTAATGAGAAGAACATTAAGGGTATCTACCAGTGAGACTCCCGATATACCGGCTTCTCCCGTTGCTCTTGATACCATAATAATTCCGACAAGTCCTACAGACACTGCCAAAATCTGCTCAATAATCAGTGGTAAGATCAGCTGGAATAGCTGCTTTCTGGTAAACATCATAATAATCGTAGCCTTTCTGTATTAAGGTGCCATAGCACGTCTCGTTTTACCTCTGTTCTAAAACTGCAGTCTTTAGATTGCCCTTTAAAACAGAAACTCCCGATCATAATCCAGGAGGGTTCCATTGTCAGGTGACTTATATAGTGTAAATCTTCCGTTAAAAGCATGTAAATTTCATTATGACCCTTTCTGTACTAAATTACAATATGATTTCGACAAAAATTCATGTAGTATCTTATGCAAAAATTTTTTTATATTTCCTATTGACATTCACATTACGTAAAGGTTTATGATAAATTCATGGTTGATGATTACTGCATCCGGAGCCGTCCCTCTTCAACCTGTGTGCACACATAAAACAAATAGCTTTGCAGGCTGAAAATCAGGTTTCAGCAACGAATGAAATAAAGAGTAGCATATAACTGTATAATTGATCCTTGCATACCTCAGGAAAGGCATAGCAGATATCAATTTGTAACAGCCAGCAAATCAGCCTCAAAGGGCGGAACAGGAGAAAACATGGAATATACCATACTAAAATTAAGTCAGATGGCAGGTGTCAGCACCAGAACATTAAGACATTATGACAGCATAGGTCTGTTAAAGCCCCTGCGAACCAACTCCTCCGGTTACCGTATATACGGCCAGAAAGAAATCGCTCTGCTGCAGCAGATACTTTTCTACCGGGAGCTGGGATTTGGCCTTGAAGAAATACGTTCCATTGTCCTTAGCCCTGGCTTTGACAACCTTACAGCCTTACAGGAACACCGCAGGAAACTTAAACAGGAAAGAGAACGGCTGGATATTCTCATATCCACCGTCGATAAAACCATTGATTCAGTAACAGGGAGGAAGACCATGACAGACAGAGATAAATTCGAAGGATTTAAGAAGGACCTTGTAGCAGCAAATGAAGCGAAATACGGGAAAGAAATCAGAGAAAAATATGGAGCTGAGACCATCGATAAGTCCAATCAACGAATGTTGAAGCTGACCAAAGAGGAGTATGACAGATGGGAGGAATTAAGCAGGCTTATTCATATTACACTGAAAGAGGCTTATGAAACCAAAGACCTCTCCGGTGAAAAAGCCCTGGAAACAGCTCGCCTTCACAGAGAATGGCTGACCTTAAGCTGGGGGCATTATAATAAAGAAGCCCATGCACGATTAGGTGATATGTATGCAGCCGATGACCGTTTTAAGGCTTATTATGATAAGGAACAGGATGGACTTGCTGAATTCTTAAGAGATGCTATCCATGTATATACAGCTGATTTAAAGGATGAATAATCGTTGAATAAATTTATACAAACCACTTTTTATTAAGATACAGCTTCGGCTGTTCTCAAGAAAAGTGGTTTGTATTAAATATTTTATGTAATAAGCTCTAAATCTTCTTTTATTCCATCTGCTACATTAATGGTATGCCGTGTTCACAGGGAACACTGATGTTGCATTTGGCACAGCCGTAGCGGGGTTTAAATAAAGGCTGTATTACATTATCAAGATAATGTGCGCAAATGCCGTTATCTTTACCTTTCCTGTCTATTGCGGCAGGTGGACATTTCTTAATACAGGCACCGCATTTCCCCTTTGTCAGAAAAGGACAGTACTCATCATATCTGGAATATGGTCTGGTGGTTGGTTCTAATTGAAGGTTTGTAATTACGCTTCCAATCCGGCCGGTTGTACCTTTCTTTGTAATCAAAGCTCTATGTAAGCCAAAGGTTCCAAGTCCGGCAGCAAAAGCGGCATGCCTTTCAGACCAGTTGCTTATTCTGTTTACGATTTTATAGCGGCTATCCATGGCAGGTGATATGGAACTTCCGCCATACTCCTCAAACAACTCCATCAGGTACAAACGGACCTCCCGGTTATACACCTCACCATCAATACGGGCAGATACCCATTCTTCTGAGGGGAGTCCCACACCTCTGTTGGAATCGATAATCTCCTTTGTAAAGGGAAGAAAATACACCACCACAGACTTTGCTGTTTCAAGCCATTCATGAGGTGTCAAAAAGTCCGGTCCAACAATTCCTTCTTTCTTAAACTCTGTAAATAACTCATCATCTGCAGAAGCAATCCCTATAAGAGGCGTTTCATACATTTTGATATGATTGTGAGCCTCCAGACTATTTCTTTTATCATTTCTAATAAATTCAGAAAGTTTGCTTTGAATATCAGTACCCAGAAGCATAGCTTATCTCCCTTTCTTTGCCATCAAAGCATAAAGAGTAATCCATTTATTTACCTTGCCTGTTTTTCCGGCTTTAAAGCTTGGAATGGTTTTTGATTTTCCCAATATATACTTACCCTCTTCTGCCTTCTTCTCCTCGAGGCGTTCCCATGCCTTGTCACACCGTTTGCTTTTCCCGGCTCCCAGTATCGTAAGTGCATACAAGGTGTTTTGTATACCGACTTTAACGGCATCCATAGGGTAGAAGGTATTACCCATCTCATTAACTACGGTACCGAGGCTGGTGTCTTTATTCCTCCGACTCTGTTTCTTCCTTGTAGTAATGATTATTATAAGTATTACCGCTATTATTACCAATACCTTGCTTTACAGGAGACATAAGTATCCCAAGTAAAACACCGCCTAAAAAGCAAGTAGTTCCCATCAAAAATACCGTTAATTTTTTCATATGCGTATCCTTTCTGATATGATTATTTTTTATTAATCTTACCACATTATTACAAGAAACTCTATTCTATTTTATATATAACTCTGCTCCATAAATACAATTCACATAACAGAACACCCTCTGCTTTAAATTCAGATACCTTTTAAGCAGAGGGTGTTTATAGAACCATTAAATTTAATATTAATCCATATTACAATTTATAGCAAGCAGTATACTGGTCCTTTATAATTTAAGCAGTCTCTTCAAACTGTGAATTATAAAGTCCTGCATAGAAGCCCTGTTTCTTTAACAACTCTTCATGGCTGCCCTGTTCCACGATATCTCCGTCCTTCATAACAAGGATAAGGTCAGCATCTTTGATGGTTGAAAGCCTGTGGGCAATGATAAAGCTGGTTCTGCCTTTCATCAGGTTATCCATAGCCTTCTGGATTCTGACTTCGGTTCTGGTATCAACGGAGCTTGTAGCTTCATCCAGAATCAGGATCTTGGGATCTGCCAGGATAGCTCTTGCTATGGTTAAGAGCTGCTTTTGACCCTGGGAGACATTGCTGGCTTCTTCATTTAATACCATCTGATAGCCATCGGGAAGGGTTGATATAAAATGATGGGCATGCGCCGCTTTGGCAGCTGCAATAACCTCTTCATCCGTTGCATCTTCTTTGCCGTAACGGATATTCTCCATTATACTTCCGTTAAAGAGCCAGGTATCCTGTAATACCATACCAAACATCTTACGCAGTTCTCCGCGGTTGAAGTCTTTAATGTTGTGACCGTCAATCAGAATCTCACCGGAATTCACATCATAGAAACGCATTAGCAGTTTGACCATAGTAGTCTTACCGGCTCCGGTAGGACCTACAATTGCAATCTTCTGTCCTTTTTCGATTTCAGCAGAGAAATTATTGATAACGATCTTATCAGGGTTATAGCCGAATTTAACATTCTTAAATTCTACTCTGCTCTCAACAATCTCAGGATTAACGGGATTAGGAACGGTCTGATCTTCTTCCTCTTCTTCCAAGAACTCAAATACTCTTTCCGCTGCAGCAGCTGTCTGCTGTAGCTGAGTGGAAATCTGGGCGATCTGGGAAATAGGCTGGTTAAAGCTTCTTACATATTGAATAAAGGACTGGATATCACCGACTTCGATGGTTTTCTTGATTGTCAGATAACCACCCAGGATTGCAACGGCAACATAACCGATATTTCCCACAAAGCCCATAATAGGCATCATCATACCGGATAAGAACTGAGACTTCCAGGCAGAACCGTATAAGGTGCTGTTGGACTTTTCAAATTCTTCGATTACCTGTTTCTCACCATTAAAAGCCTTAACAATGTTGTGTCCGGAATACACTTCCTCTACCTGGCCATTTACATGACCCAGATATTCCTGCTGTGACTTGAAGTATTTCTGAGATTTCTTCATGATAAAAGCTATCAGCAATGAAGAAACCGGCAATGTAAGTACAGCAACAATTGTCATTCTGCCGCTGATGGTTATCATCATAATTGTAATACCAATAATTTGGGTTATTGCGGTAATTACCGTAGTAATACTCTGATTTAAGCTCTGGCTTAAGGTATCGACATCATTTGTTACTCTGGATAACACTTCACCATGGGTCTTGGTCTCAAAGTAGTTCATTGGCATGCGGTTTATCTTGGTTGATATTTCAGTTCGCAGCCTGTAGGTAACCTTCTGGGTTACGCCTGACATGATATATCCCTGGATAAAGTTAAATACTGAACTTGCAATATACAATATCAGTAATACGATAAGCGCTTTGCCTATCTTCGTAAAATCAATTTCGCCGGTTCCCCGAAGCTTTGCTGAATAACCTGTAAAAATATCTGTAGTGATATTACCCAGACGCTTCGGTCCTACGATAAAGAATACCGCACTGCCCGCTGCAAACAGCATTGCAAGTATAATGCTTATTTTATAAACAGATATATATTTTACCAGCTTTGATACAGAGCCTTTAAAATCCTTGGGTTTCTCAACTGGTCCGCCAAAAGGGCCGCCGCCCATAGGACCTCTGCCGCCTCTTGGCGGACGTGCTGCCTGTTTATTTCTCTCATCACTCATATGCCAATTCCTCCTTTGACAGCTGTGATAATGCAATCTGATTGTAAACCTCGCAATTTCTCAGCAGCTCCTGATGAGTACCTTTTCCTACGATCTTGCCCTCATCCAGAACGATTATCTGATCCGCATGAAGAATCGTTGATATTCTCTGAGCAACAATAAGAATGGTCTTATTCTTGATTTCCTCATTCAAAGCCTTACGAAGTGCCACATCTGTCTTGTAATCAAGAGCAGAGAAGCTGTCATCAAAGATAAAGACATCGGGATCCTTGGCAATTGCTCTTGCAATGGAAAGTCTTTGCTTCTGACCGCCTGATACATTGTTACCGCCCTGGGATATGGCTGTTTCATACTTATCCGGTTTTTCTTCAATAAAATCTATTGCCTGGGCAATACGGGCAGCTTTCTTTATTTCCTCTTCCCCGGCATCCTGCTTACCGTACTTGATATTGGATTCTATGGTTCCGGTGAACAGTACTCCTTTCTGGGGAACAAAGCCTATCTTCTCACGTAAATCATGCTGTGTCAGATCTCTGACATCAACACCATCCACCAGAATGTTTCCACCTGTTACATCATAGAATCTCGGTATTAAATGTACCAGAGTAGACTTACCGCTTCCGGTACTTCCGATAAATGCAGTTGTCTTGCCGGGTTCTGCTGTAAAGCTGATGTCTTCCAGTACATTATCCTCTGCACCGGGATATTTAAAACAGACTGAGTTAAATTCCACATAACCTTTTTTGTCCGCTTTATATGCTTTGGATGAGGCAGGATCATGGATGGTAACCTCAGACTCCAGTACTTCCAGAATACGTCCGGCTGCAACGGTTGCTCTTGGCAGCATAATAGATATCATAGTGAACATCAGGAAGGAAAAGATTATCTGCATGGTATACTGTAGGAATGCCATCAAATCACCGACCTGCATATTTCCGTCACTGATTCCATGAGCACCGCTCCAGAGAATAAGTACAGATACACCGTTCATGACAAACATCATGACAGGCATCATAAATGCCATAGATCTGTTAACAAAAAGGTTCGTAGCTGTCAGGTCTTTATTGGCAATATCAAAACGTTTTTCCTCTGTACGCTCTTTATGGAAAGCACGGATAACCGGAAGTCCTGTAAGAATTTCCCTGGTTACCAGATTCAGTCTATCCACCAGCTTCTGTATTGCTTTAAATTTAGGCATAGCTACTGCAAACAGTACTCCCACTACCATGATAATAATAAGTACGGCAAGTGCAATGATCCAGGTCATGGATACATTGGTATTTAATACCTTAATAACACCTCCGATTGCCAGAATCGGAGAATAGAATACAATACGGATCAAGAATACCAGCATCATCTGTATCTGCTGAATATCATTGGTACTTCTTGTTATCAGGGAAGCTGTGGAAAAATGGTCGAATTCCGAGTTGGAAAAACCAACCACCTTACGGAATACCTTACCCCTGAGTTCCATACCAAGGCCTGCTGCTATTCTGGCTGAGAAGAAACCTACCAGTACAGTAGCAATCATGGCAATTAGAGCAAAGCCTAACATCTTAAGTCCCGCAAAAAGAATATACTGTGTCTGTAACTTATCTGTATCTATTCCTAAAGCTTTATACTCTTCCTTTACTACCTTGGTAGCTGCCTGAACCCGCATGGAATCAGACAAGGCTGCAAAAGACGTTTTTATTGGTTCAAGTATCTGTGCTGTCTGCTCTTTGGGCAGAGATAGGATCATCTGTAACAAGGTCCCATCCTTAAGCTCGTCAGGAACGACATTTTTCAACTGTTCCTTTATTAGTTCAGATTTTTCCGTTTCTTGGCTTAATGTACCTGCCAGCAGCATAGAATCTGCCAGAATATTATTTAAATGTTCAATATTTTCTTTATCATTTAATACATATATATTTTCGTTGGATAGTTCCGGGTATTTTTTCAAATAATCCTTATATTCAGTGTCGGATACAGAATCCTTTGTTACCAGTGTATAAGAATCCATTACATCCTTTTGTCCGTTTTCATCCAGAAAATATTGATAAACCTTCATATGGCTTTCCAGCATGGCTTCCGGGACGGCATTCTCGATTCCTCCCCCCTGTATACCTACATCCACGATTTTGGAGGTATAAGTAGGCAGGGACAAATCACAATAAGCCTGCAATCCCAGAAGGGCAATTACCACAAGCATGATAGCCCAGGAGGATCTTAACAGTTTTAATAATTTAAACATGGGTGCTCCTTTCTAATATGTTCTTACTTTGTTGCCATTAGAAATCATCCGTTTTATCTGATTCCCCCAACACCTCGACCATGGCATCATATAACTTGTTAAGCATTTCAATTAAGCTTCTCGTGTTATTTTCTCCCATTTTCAGAATGGTATTATCCGTAAATATCCGCAGTTGTGATATTGACTCCTGGATAATCTCATGCCCTCTGTCCGTCAGGCATATATATACAACGCGACGGTCTTTGGTATCAGTTATTCTCATTACATAACCTTTTTCTTCTAAAGCTTTCAGCATTTTAGACGTGGCCGACTTGGTAGAATGAACCATTTTACTAAGTTCACCGACACGTACTCCCGGCTCGTTAGTCTCGGCTTCCTTCGCTCCGCAATGCTTTCCGCCGTGATGTATTGCACCTAACATCATAAATTCAGCCGGATACAGACTTCTGTTCCCATGAAGTCTTCCCATCAGCTTGCGTACTTTATTCAAGGTGGTAATGAACTCCTGACTTATGGTTCCTTCATAATCCTCATCTTCCCGTTTATCTGCCATTATTACGATTCCTCCTTAAGAACTCCCCAGTACCGAGCTCTTATATTCTTTTGCGCTCATTTTGTTGAGTACCTCAACTATTGAGATGCTCAACCAATATTATAGTTCTTTTTTCCATGAAGTCAATAGAACTTTTGAAAAACAGCATTTTACATAAATGGACTAAGAAAACTCCTTTTATTGTTTTAAATTTGCACAATTTATCTGATGATTTATATGATTCTTATGAATTATACCTCTTATCCATACCTGCCATACCTGTCAAATTACAAGTGTCAGAATCTTAATGCAATATATATTTGACATTTTGCAATTTATAATATATAATCTGTTTCAGGTGATGAAATGAAAAATAAAAAAATGAAACTGGCACGGATTGAAAAGGATATGTCTCAGGAAGACCTGGCTCTAGCCGTTGGCGTTACCAGACAGACCATAGGATTAATCGAAAGCGGAAAATATAATCCCACTCTGAACCTATGTATTGCGATTTGCCGCGCAACAGGTAAAACTTTGAATGATTTATTCTGGGAGGATGTAGAATGAAGTGGTTAAATTCCAAGTATCTTGCAGCCAAACTGGCTGCTGATTTGCACCAAGATGAACGAATTACAAGAAATACTCAGCAGGCCAGTGTGTGGGCAGTACTGGCAGCCTATACCTATCTGATAATTGAAATAATATATAAAGTAATTACCACGAAAAGTGTGGATGACTGCGGATGGGCAATCGGTCTGCTCTTAATAATCAGTGTAGTTCTTCTTATAGCTGAAAAAGGTCATATAGAGGCAATGCTTCCCCGAAGCTCAAATAGAAAACTGCTGCCTACAAATACTTCCGGAAGAAAAAAGAGAAGACTTCATTATGTCTTAAATTCCCTCTGGCTGTCAGCAGGTATCGTTATTGTATCCGCTGTCTTTCATTATGGCTTTGGGGTACAGGATGCACAGTTTGAAGGAGTTTCTGCCCTTAAAGGCACTGTCCAGATGTTTATTCCCTTTTTTTTATTCAGTCTTATGTTTAATTGGATTATGGGAGAACATGCTGTTAAAAAATATAATAAGCAATGTGATGAACTGGAGGAAGATTCTGATATTAGTTAATGTGATTGATTTGTAACTTAATTATTTATAAACGCAGCTGGAAAAATAACTTGTATTTTTCCAGCTTTCTGTTTAAGGATATCGGGAAGGTACCTTCCGTATACATAGAAATCAGGAAATAAAAAGGAGCTGGTGCAAATGAAACAAAGCTGCGGTAAGAAACTCCTTTTGAGGTGCATGAAAGACCTTGCCTAAGCTTTGGCAATCTTACTCTTACAATTTCAATAGCTTTTTTATAACTGTCACAGTTTCTCCGGCATCTGCTGCAAAGCCGTCTGCACCTATCTCATCAGCGTAACTTTGCGTAATTACCGCACCTCCAATAATTACCTTTGCTTTTAGTCCTGCTTCTTGTTTTAAAGCTATAACACGTTTCATTTCAAGCATGGTGGTGGTCATCAGGGCGGATAATGCAATAATATCCGCCTCCTGCTCTCTGGCTGTTTCTATGATTTTTTCCGATGGTACATCCTTACCCAGATCAATAACCTGAAATCCGTAGTTCTTAAGCATCAATACCACCAGATTCTTACCGATATCATGTACATCTCCGGAAACCGTTGCTATAACCACTGTTGCCAACTTCTTCTCCTCCTGGCCGTCTTTTAAAAGCGGCTCCAGATAATCAATTGCTGTTTTCATGGCTTCTGCCGACGAAATCAGCTGGGGAAGAAAATAAATCTGCTTGTCAAAGAGCCTGCCAACTTCATTTATACCTGGTATCAGCAGCTCATCCAGTACAAAGGAAGGTTTAACCTCTTCTTTCAGGACCTCCTTAACACGTGCTACTATCTCTCTTTTATTCCCTTTTATTACTGCGTCATAAACATCCTGATAGGTTTTATTCCCCTCAATAACCTTCGGGCTTCCTGCGCCTTCCTCCTGGTTTAAGGAAGTATCTGCTCCGGACTTCTTAAGAGTTTCTTCCTTTCTGGTTACAACAGAAGCTGGTCTTTCCGTTACTCTTTTGATATATCTGATGTCTGACTCTTCTTTGGCTGCAAGGAGATCAGCTGCAAAGGCTGTGTTCATTAACAGCTCCTGAGAAGGATTTGCTATTGCCATGGTAAGTCCTTCCCTGATAGCAAGTGCCAGAAAAGTACTGTTTACATACTGTCTCTCAGGGAGTCCGAAGGATATATTGGACAACCCTACTACCGTAGCCAGTCCAAGCTCTTCCTTGCAGTACCGGATGGTCTCAAGGGTCTGCAGTGCTGCGTCACGATTGGCCCCTACGGTATTTACAAGCCCGTCTACGATAATATCGTCTTTTTCAAGACCGTTTCTTTCTGCTGCTTCTGCAATAGTGCGGATAATATCTTTCTTCTCCTCCAGATCCTTCGGTAAACCTTTATCAGATAGAGGAAGCAGTATAAACATAGCTCCGTATTTATGGGCAAGGGGGATTAGTTTCTCAAACTTCTCCTTTTCCAGGGATATGGAGTTAATAAGGGCACGTCCCGGGTAGATTCTCAGAGCGGCTTCCATTACACTGATATGGCTCGTATCTATGCTTAGGGGCAGCCCTGAGAAACCTGTTATCTCATAGATTGCTTCGAGCATGGCTTCTTTCTCATCAATGCCGTTCATACCCATATTTACATCCAGAATATCCGCACCATCTTCTTCCTGCTGCCTTGCAAAGTCCGTAACCATCTGGTAGTTACCCTGCCTTAATTCTTCCTGAAGGGCTTTCTTACCGGTCGGGTTGATTCTTTCACCGATTACAAGGAATTTCCCGTTATCCTTAATCTTAAGTGCTTTACGTTCTGTTGTGAGAATCCTTACTTTTTCAGGAGTAAGTTCCGGCACCGGAAGCTCACTGACGGAAGCCTTTAACATAGCTAAATGCTCCGGTGTAGTTCCGCAGCAGCCACCGATAATACCCGCTCCTGCCTCCACAAGTCCTCTGGTTTCTTCTGCAAATTCTTTTCCTTCCATGGAAAAGACTGTTTCATCATTAACAAGCTTTGGCAGACCTGCATTGGGCTTTGCAATAATAGGAACGGAAGAATACTTTTTCATTTCACTTACGATATCCTTCATGCCTTCCGGACCGGTGGAGCAATTAACACCTACGGCATCCGCTCCCATCTTCTGAAGCACGGTAATTGCCGTTACCGGGTCAGTGCCGTAAAGGGTTCTGTTATTCTCGTTAAAGGTAAGGGTTATCATAACAGGTAAGTCACAGGTTTCTTTTACTGCCAGAAGAGCAGCTCTGCATTCCTGCAGACTCATCATAGTCTCAATCACAAAAAGGTCAGCACCGGCTAATAACAGATAAGCGATCTGCTCCTTATATACCTCAACCAATTCTTCAAAGCGAAGAGTTCCCACCGGGTATAACTGCTGCCCGGTCATGGTAAGGTCACCGGCGATATAGACTTTTCTGCCAGCAGCCGCTTCTGTTACTGCCCGCTTGGACAGTTTCACAAGTTCCTGATTAATCTCTGCTATTCTGTCTGCAAGGCCGTATTCGGTAAGCTTTATTCGGTTACCCGTAAAAGTGGGCGCATAAAGAATATCCGTTCCGGCTTCGATATAGGCTTTTTGCAGGTCAATCAGAACATCAGGGTTCTTAAGTATCCATTCTTCCGGGCATACACCGGTAGGCATCCCGGCTTTTTGCATATTGCTGCCTGTTGCTCCGTCTAAAAGTACGATTTTCTGCTTTGTCAGCTCTCTGAATTCTTTTCTTGTCATGGTAACCTCTTTCCTGAATCTATCGTTGCGTTTTGGTTTTCTCCTGTACAAGGTGTAAAAGCTAGCTCATATGGTTTTTTTATGCCTGACAGGTACAAAAACTTAATCAACTTATATATTCCTACTTCGTTTATATATTTCCGACCAGCCAGGTCTTTGCCTTTTATAATTTTACCTTAGACCTTTTCTTCTATCTATTGTTTATTTATACGCTATACAATCTTAATTTTTTCCATCAGACTTACCCGGTTAAAGGGAAGCATAAAATAATAACCGTCCGCAAAAGGACTTATATCTCTTATTATTTCACTAGCAATATCTGCTGCTACCCACTCTGCCTCTTCTTTCTCCATATCCGGGCGGTATCTTTCCACTACCCAGTCGGGTACATTGATACCGGATATCTCATTCTTAATAAAATTCGCATTGGTGTAGCTTACAAGAGGCATGATTCCGCATAAGATTTTAGTATTTACCCTTTTCTTGATTTCTTCCAAACGCCGCATGTCTTCCTCTGAGTAAACAGGCTGTGTAAGAAAATATCCGGCACCGGCTTCAATCTTCTTCTCCATCCTCTCAACTACCTTCTCAATAGGACCTCGTCCGTAATTCAGGGCTCCTCCATAATAAAGTAGTTCCTCTGGAAAATGTTCTCTGTTCATTTCCTTTACATAATTCATGAGCTGAATAGAGTTATAGTCAAACACACCGGTAGTTGACTGTCTGTGTTCACTTGGAATAGGATCTCCGGTTACAATCAGAATATTGCGTATTCCTCCTAAATAAGCTCCAAGCAAGGTGGAACGCATGGCGATCATATTCTTATCCCTGCAGCATACATGGGGCATAACAGGTAAACCTGTTTCATTATGCAGCTTTAGAGCCATCAATATGGAATCCACTCTGCTTCTTCCCATAGGTGAATCGGCAATGGTTATGATATCTGTACCTGTTTCTTTTAATTTAAGGGCACAGGCTATAACCTTTTCATCCTTTGCATCAAAGGGAGGATCCAGCTCCACTGCGACTACCTTCCTGTTTGTCTTAAAGAGCTCATAAAAATCATTGGTTCTGACTTCTACTTTGGTCTCCTTTAATTCTGCCAGGTCTTTTCTGACTCCCCTGTAGTCCTCTCTTAACTGAAGACGCTCTGACATATTCTGAATATATTCCGGTGTGGTACCGCAGCAGCCGCCGATAATATCGACACCCAAATCGCATATTCGCTGAAGATTCTCTCTAAAGTACCCTTCATTATCCATAAAGACCAGCCGGTTCTTAAACTGTTCCGGATAACCGGCATTGGGCATAGCAGCAATGAATTTCTTCTCCGGGAAGGGCAGACGTTTTAGTATCTGGTTCATATGTCCGGAACCGATACCACAGTTGAAGCCTCCTGCTTCAATTTCCTCCATCTTTTCAATGGTCTCAAGAATTGTTCTGGCACTGATTCCCTTAGTGGTAAAACCATTCTTATTAAGACAAAAATTCGTAATAATAAATGCGTCCGGCTTCTTCTCTTTAATATATGCGGTTACATTTTTTAAGTAATAGAAATCCGAAAAAGTCTCAAAAAGAAATACTTCTCCACCTGCTTCTAAAAAGGCATCACACATCTCCAGATATTCTGCAAGTATATCCTCTTCCGTTCTGGTACCATTTTCAGGTATTGGTCCTATATCACAGGCGATATAGATATCCTGTGCAGCTGTTAATCCTTCCGCTTTCGCTTCCTTCACAGCCCTTTTGGCCAGACGATAGGCATTCTTAATTAACTCTCTCTGTTCTTCTCCAAACTGTGACAGGGTTTGCTTATTGGCAGCAAAGGTATTGGTTCTGATTAACACCGCACCGGCTTTGATATACGCTTTATGGATATCTGCAATTATGTCTTTCTTCTTAATATTACCGTATTCTGATACAGCATTATCATTGTTCAGCAGCCTGGAATAATAGGTTCCCATGGCTCCATCTGTAATCAATTTGTGTTCTTTTAGGTACTCCCTTAACTCCATGGTTTTATCCTCTCTGATTGAAGTAGAATTCTGATGGTATATTTATTCAGATTTCTTTTCGTTTAATTTCTTTTCTTCTGTATAATGTCATTTCTTTTTTTGTGTAGTTTCATTTTTTATATCTAGTTTGATTTCCTCTATGTAATTTCATTTCTTATATCATAATCAGAAATGAATGACTTGTCTACAAGAATTATTTTTCGGATAATAAAAAAGAAAGGATACTGCTTGAAGTTGCAATAAACCTTTCCGTCCTTTAGACTTATCGATTCTTTTAAAAAACCTTCGTATTTTTATTCATTACTCAGGTATCTTTGAAACCTCATTACACACTTTCCAGATTACAAAATGCCTCTGTGCATAGAATTATCACAGGCTTCCGATCCTACAAGGCTGTATCCCTGGTATATTCTAAATACCTGGTTCCCTGGAATTTCAATTTGCCGTAATCCCCTTCTGCCAACATTCCGTATTCTCTTCCACTTACCGAGAACTCCATTCTGTCACCGCTCTCCACTTCGAAGGTAGCATAATACCAGGTACTTGAGCTTGAAGAAGCAAAGTCGTCCATTGTGTTATTGCTACTATGAGAAACACTGGTTCGTTTGGCAACTACTTTAGCTTCTACAGTAAGAACAGGTGAATTACTATTTTTGATACCCTGTCTGATTGCAGATATTATCCCAAATAAAATAATTCCAAATACCAACAGAAACATAATTGTAAAAATCCCCGGAAAAGTATTTCCTCCGAAGCCATTTCCGAAACCATTTCCAAAACTATCGCTAAACCCAGTATTAAACCCACCCATAAAAATCCTCTTTTCCACCAAACGATAATTATAATTTCGCTTGATTATAGAACGACATCTTTCATCATTTACTTATTTTCTTCGCTTTTATTATAGCAAAACCGAAATCCGGCTGTCAAATAATTCTAAGTAGCAGTCTTCAGGATGTATCTTTTTCAATCTATGATATGAAGTACTTTATAAGATAAATTTATACTGTAGTATATGTTTCATTTATTAATCTGTTTCACTAAAAAAGAGTACCACGCATTCTCACAAAGCAGGGTACCCTTATTATTCTCATAAAATAGTATTAGATATAACGCTTACACTCATTGATATTATTTTCTTCCAGGGTTAACAACCTTTGTCCTAATTCTTTGATTTCACTGTCTGCACCGTTATATTTACGGTTATTTTTTATGATATCAATTACACCCATGGTACTGCCCTGCATAAGCATCCCTGCAATATGGGAGGCGGATTTATCCGTTAAGGTCTTAACATTGATCATCACATCAGCTGAAACCTTCTGAAACATAGAAATATCTTTTTCTTCTTTGTTTCTTTGTTTCAGATACTCTTCTGCTTTCCTCTCGATGGACTCATATTCTCTGAACTGAGAGTTTAAAGTACTGGTAAACTCCTTATCTTCCGCAATATTGATCAATTGTCCCAAAGTATCTGTACCCATTTTAGCATTTTGATAAATATAATTTAAATATTCTTCATTCGCATCCATTGTATTACCTCCTTGGAGATAATATTCACCGAATACTTTCCTTTTATTCGGTTTGATAACGTCTTAGAAGATATTACATTATCTGTCAGCCATACGGTAACCAACACCCATTTCAGTAAGAATATACTGAGGTTCACCGGGATTTTTTTCAATTTTTCTACGAATATTTGCCATGTTTACACGAAGTGTACGGCTTTCATTGGCATAGGGTCCCCATATTTCCTTGATAATATAATCATGGGTTAATACTTTGCCGGGATGTCTTGCTAAAAGTGCAAGTATTTTATATTCAATAGGTGTCAGATGAATGTTTTGCTTTTCCAGATAAACACTTCTTTTCTCATAATCGATTTCCAGTTCTGCAATCTTAACAATTCCCGATTCTTTTTTCATTTCCTCACTGCTTCTTATTCCATGGCGCAAAGCTGTTCTGATACGTGCCAGCAATTCAGGGGTTCCAAAAGGTTTTACGATGTAATCGTCTGCTTCCAGATCAAGAGCCTCTACTTTCTCTCTTTCATGTCCTCTTGCGGATACTACTACAACAGGCACCTTAGACCAGGTTCGTATATTTTTCAGCACTTCCAGACCGTCCATATCCGGCAGTCCCAGATCCAGGAGAATGAGATCCGGAATATAGGAAGCATTCATCTGAATTGCTTCTCTGCCTCCTGTACTTCGTATGACCTTATAACCATTTGCCGTAAGTACAGCGGATATGAAATTACCAATGGTTTCGTCATCTTCCACTATCTGTATTAAAGGCTCCATTTCCATCACTTTTTTCATCTCCTCATTATTTTATTTAATACAAACATGTTTGCGGTTTCATTAATCACTCTACTGAAGAACCTAACGGTCACTGATGCAAATATACTACAACAAAAGCAACACAGCTTCGACATTATTCCCGTTGCTGAAAATGGCAGTTAGTGTTGCTGTAGGAATAGCAGTCAGCATTGCTGTAGGAATGGCAGTCAGTGTTGCTGTAGGAATGGCAGTCAGCATTGCTGTAGGAATGGCAGTCAGTGTTGCTGTAGGAATGGCAGTCAGCATTGCTGTAGGAATAGCAGTCAGTGTTGCTGTAAGAATAGCCGTCGTTTTGTTGTAAGAATGGCAGTACAGGAGCATGTTTTGAAAAATGCTCTAGGATATATTCTCCTCCAGTGGCAGCAAGAACCGGAATGCTGCTCCGCCGCGGGAGCGGTTCTCAGCCTCCATTCTTCCCTGATGTGCTTTTATAATAGAGCGGCAGATTGACAACCCGATTCCCATACCTCTGGAGGAATCAGATGCCTTACCTCCAAGAGCCGAATAACCCTCAAACAGAAAAGGCAGATCTTCCTCCGGGATACCCTTTCCATTGTCAAGCACCTCAAATACTGCCCATTGTTCTTTCTTTCTTAAAGAAACTTCTATAAGGGCTTCCTCCCTGGAATGCTTGATGGCATTTTCAAGCAGATTAATCAATACCTGGGCAATGAGGGTTCCATCCATTGGTACTTCTAAAAATTCCTCCGGTACTTTAACCTGTATATTCCTCTCACCATACCTTTTCCTGATACGGCTTACTGCTTCGGCTATGACTTCTTCTCCTGCCTCCAGTGTCTTTGATACATTCATGGTTCCTTCATTAATCCTGGTTACAGACAAAAGATTCTCAACCATCCTGATAAGCCACTGGGAATCATCTTTGATATTGACTATAAGCTGTCTGCTGGTATCTGGATTAATAGAACCTTCATTTTCCAGAATAGCAGAGCTTGCACCGAGTATTCCGGTAAGCGGTGTTCTTAAGTCATGGGAAATAGCTCGCAGCAGATTACTCCGCATCTTCTCTTTTTCCGTCTCCACCAAGATATTCCTCTGTTCATCACTTAACCTCTGCCTTTCAAAAGCCATTGCCACCAGCGGAGTAACCATCCTTAAAAACAGACGGTTGTTATGATCCATATTTCCTCTCCTACAGGATAACCCTATAACTGCCAGAACATTCCCCTGGAATAGCACCGGCTCATAAAAGGCTCCGGCTCCCATCAGGGTATCTGTACCGGCTCCGGCTTTCTTTCCGTTTACAAAAACCCAATGGGCTACTGCTTTCTCATCTTCTGTTATCATAAAGGAATCATCCTCCTCCGGAAATGGTGAATAGCTTCCTGTCATTTCACCCTTTTCATCACGGATATAAAGAATAGCCGACCTGCCAAAAAGCTTGACTCCGTAATCCAGTACCAATGAGGTAATATTTTCCGTTCCTCTTGTTACAAGAAGCTTCTTATTTATCTCATATAATACCTCGATACGGTGTTCTCTTTCTGCAGCAAATATGGCCTGCCGCTTAATTCGAACGGTAAGTGCACTGGTTATAAGTGAGATAAGCAGCATTATAACAAAAGTAAGGGGATAACCGTTTTCAATGGCACTAAAGGTGAAATAAGGCTGGGTAAAGAAAAAATTAAATATCAGTACACTTAATAAAGAGGCAAAAATACCATAAAAATATCCTTCAGTTATTCTGGATATTATCAATACGGACAGAATAAAAATCATAACATCATTTTGATTACCGAACTCCCAGAACTGAAGTCCTTCACAAAGTACCAAGGCAGCAAGGAGTATTCCAAAGGTCCTGAGCCAATCCCTGCCTTTAAATTTAAGGTGAGGGCTAATAAATTTCTGCGTTTTCTGAGGGCGGAATCTTCTGACGCCGGTATTATCCGGAATAATGTGTACCTCAATGGCCGGTAACAGCGTTATCAGCCGGTCTTCAAAGTCCATTTCAAAGAGACTTTTGATTGTCTTTTTATTCCGGCTTTTTCCTACTACTATATTTGTTATCCCTGCCAATCTTGCATATTCCGCAATGGTCTCTGCAATATCATGCCCCATAAGGGTATTTATTTCTGCCCCCATCTTCTCTGCCAGCTCCATATTATTCCGAACTGTCTGTTTCTGCGCTGGGGACAGATTTTCCTCATCTTCAACATAGATAGCAATCCAGTGCGCACGAAAAGCTTCTGCGGCTCTGGCGGTCCAGCGGATGCATTTTGCCGACGAGGGTGAACCGCTGATACAGACCAGGAATTTGGTATTTGCCATTTTCTCCTGCATAATACGTTCACTTTGATTCTCGTTACTGATACGGTCAGTTGCCTTTCGCAAAGCTATTTCTCTTAATATTCTCAGATTTTCAACTGCAAAGAAATTACTCATGGCAGTTCTGGCTCTTTCTTTGTGATAGACCTTTCCTTCCTTAAGACGCTGCAGTAACTCCTCCGGCTCTATATCAATAACCTTGACCATATCCGCCTGATCAAAGATATAATCCGGAACTGTTTCTCTAACTGTAATTTTCGTTACATCTTCAACCACATTGTTAAGGCTCTCAAGGTGCTGGACATTTACTGTTGTAAATACATCAATTCCGGCATGAAGGAGCTCTTCTACATCCTGATAACGCTTCCGGTTTCTGGAGCCTTCCCCATTGGTATGGGCAAGCTCATCCACAAGAATCAGCTTGGGTTTTCTCCTTAAGGCTTCATCCAGATCGAATTCCTTCAGTTCCATATTCTTGTAGCTTATGCTTTTTGGAGGCAATACAGGTAATTCCTCCAAAAATTTTAGGGTCTCAGGTCTGTCATGTGGTTCCACATAACCCACCAGTACATCACTGCCCCACCTGTAATGTTCCAGTGCTTCATCAAGCATAGCGTAAGTTTTCCCCACACCCGCTGCATATCCAAAGAATATTTTAAGTTTTCCGCCTTCTTTTTCATCCTTCTCCTGAAGCTTTATTAGAATTGCCTCCGGGTCAGGACGATTATCTGTAACATCCATGGCTTTCTCACTTTCACACATTTAACTAATTATATCACAGTTTTTACCTCTGCAAATCAGCTTATCCCTATAGCAGTCCATCCAGTGCCAGATTGACCTTTAATACATTGACCACCGCTTCTCCGAATATACCCAGAAAGGGCTTATCTGTATATTTATCAATTATTTCCTGCACCTCTTCCTCCTCAATACCACGCTCTTTTGCTATCCGGCTTACCTGATACCTGGCTGCCGCAACAGAGATGTTTGGGTCAACTCCACTTGCAGAAGCCGTTACCAGATCAGCGGGAATCTCCAATTGATTCGCCGGATCAATACTGTGCCACCACTCAATTCTTTCCTGAACCAGTTCCTTCTGTTCATTACTGGCAGGTGACAGGTTACTGGTGCCCGCCGGACGCCCGATAAGATACTTTGTTTCGGTAAATTCCTGTGCTATCAGCACCGAACCGTATTCTTTGGTGCTTCCATCCGCTAAGGTTACTGTTATTATACTACCTTCCGCCTTAGCCGGAAAGAAGATTCCTGCTATTCCTGTTACTGCTGCGGTATAAAATACACCGCAGAGAAGAGTCATCAGTAGTAAACTTACTGCAACAGGTCTTATTATTTTCTTTATACTATTCATATTAATAATCCTTCCTTTTTCCCCAACCAAACCTTATTTCCATGCAAAATACCGTGTATATAAATTTGGCTCACCAGTTTTTTCTGTACAAGGTGCTCTGATTATTTCTTCGTTATATTACCCTCACTATACGACTCCGAATGCTGTAAGCAGCATATCGATTGCCTTTATTGCAATGAAAGGGGCTATTATCCCACCAAGTCCATAAAATAGCAGGTTTCTCTGCAATAGCTTAACCGCAGGCAGTTCTCTGTATTTTACCCCTTTTAAAGCCAGAGGTATAAGCGCTATGATTATTAAGGCATTATAGATGATTGCGGACAATATGGCACTTACGGTACTGGTCAGCCCCATAAAATTAAGCACGGAAAGCTCAGGATAAATTGAGAAGAATAGCACCGGTATTATTGCAAAATATTTGGCCACGTCATTGGCTACAGAAAAGGTTGTCAGTGAACCTCTGGTCATCAGCAGCTGCTTACCAATTCGCACAATATCAATAAGCTTGGTGGGATTAGAGTCCAAATCCACCATATTTCCGGCTTCCTTGGCAGCCTGGGTTCCGGAATTCATGGCTACCGCTACATCCGCCTGTGCAAGGGCTGGCGCATCATTGGTTCCGTCTCCCGTCATGGCTACCAGATGTCCTTTGGACTGGTAATCACGGATGAGGCTTAATTTGGCTTCCGGTGTTGCTTCTGCCAGAAAATCATCCACTCCCGCTTCTGCTGCAATAGCTGCTGCGGTCATCGGGTTATCTCCGGTTATCATTATGGTCTTGATGCCCATCCTGCGCAAATCCTCAAAGCGCTCTTTCACACCATTCTTAACAATATCCTTTAAATAAATTACCCCCAGTACCTTCTCATTTTTAGCCACTACCAGAGGTGTTCCTCCGGCTTTCGCCACTTCTTTTACAAGACGGTCACACTCCTCTGTGTATTCCCCGCCTTTTTCTGTAACATAGGATTTCACTGCTTCTGCTGCACCTTTACGGATTTCATTTCCCTGAAAATCAATACCGCTCATACGGGTCTTAGCTGTAAATTCGATAAAAGTTGCCTGAAGCTTTAGTAAATCCCTGCCTCGGATACCGAATTTTTCTTTTGCCAGTATAACAATGCTCCTGCCTTCTGCTGTCTCATCAGCAATAGAAGACAGCTGTGCTGCATCTGCAAGCTCTTCTTCACTCACTCCCTTTAAGGGAAGAAACTCACTGGCCTGACGATTACCCAGTGTAATGGTTCCGGTCTTATCAAGGAGCAGTACATCCACATCTCCTGCGGCTTCTATGGCTCTTCCGCTCATAGCCAGTACATTAGCCTGATTCAGACGGCTCATACCGGCAATACCGATTGAGGATAACAGGGCTCCTATGGTTGTAGGCGCCAGACACACCAGTAATGCAATTATATTTGTTATAGAGATGGGGGCTCCGCTGTCTGCTAACATACTGGAGAATCTGGTAAAGGGAAGCAGCATTGCCGTTACTACCAAAAAGATAATCGTTAAAGCAACCAGGAGTATCTGAAGTGCGATTTCATTTGGTGTCTTCTTTCTCGCTGCACCTTCCACCATGGCTATCATCTTATCCAGAAAACTCTCTCCCGCTTCTGCTGTGATTCTAATGACAAGCCAGTCAGATACAAGTGTGGTGCCACCGGTTACAGCACTTCTGTCACCACCGGATTCACGGATTACCGGCGCCGATTCACCTGTAATGGCACTCTCATCCACAGAAGCGGCACCGTCTAAGACATCGCCGTCCATGGGAATCTGCTCTCCCGCCTCTACAAAAACAATATCACCTTTTTTCAGACTGCTTGATATAACTTCTGTATAATCCTTTAAATCTGATGGAGAATTTAATTTTCTGGCTTTTACATCTTTTCTTGCACTTTTTAGGGACTCTGCCTGTGCACGGCCTCTTCCTTCTGCAATTGCTTCCGCAAAATTGGCAAACAGGCAGGTGAACCATAAAATCATCGCTATTGCAAAGGTATACCCGCTGCTTTCATCTTTTATCCCTGCAAAGGATAACAGGAATAGAAATGTTGTAAATATGGCTCCTACATATACCACGAACATAACCGGATTACGCAGCTGCGCTGCCGGATTCAATTTTATAAATGACTGTAATATAGCATCTGATAAAATACTTTTATCAAAACTCTTTTCTTTCATATTATAACCATGCCTTTCTCATTGTCTGCGAACTTTACACCTATGGGCGCTTTACTTCCCTCACAATTTTCCCGTATTATAGCCTTTATTAACGAGTGGTGAAATAGTCCGCGATAGGACCCAGAGCGAGTGCCGGCAGAAAGCTAAGGGCCGTTACGATTAAAATAACTCCTGTCAATAGCCCCGCAAACATACCATTGTTCGTAGGCAGGGTGCCTTCACTTGCTGCAACTGTCCTTTTTCCGGCCATATTCCCGCCAAGATAGATTACGGCTATTAAGGGGATAAATCTGCCAAGAAGCATGACAAATCCACCGGTCAGGTTCGTAAAGGGAGTATTTGCCGTAAATCCTCCGAAGGCACTGCCGTTATTATTCCCCATTGAGGAGAAAGCGTAGAGTATTTCCGAAAATCCATGAGCCCCGGAATTGGTTAACCAGGCCGTTGCTTCCGGCATTAACACTGCAGCGCCTGTGCCCAGAAGGGATACTAGCGGAGGAATTAATATCAGCAGACACACCATCTTCATATCAAAAGGCTCGACCTTCTTGCCCAGGTATTCCGGTGTACGTCCTACCATAAGTCCTGCTATGAATACAGCCAGCAGCACATAAGCAAGAATTCCGTATAAACCGCTTCCTGCACCGCCGAATACGATTTCACCCAGCTGCATGAGAAACATTGGCATCAGACCTCCAAGAGGTGTCAGGCTGTCATGCATTGCATTTACAGAGCCATTGGAGGCAGCCGTAGTAGCCGTTGCCCACAGAGAGGACATCCCCACACCATGAACTGCTTCTTTTCCTTCCATATTCCCCCCTGCCGTAACTCCTTCATAAGCAGGTCCCGTGTACATTTCACTTGCAGTTGTAATAAGCAGAGCTGCCGTAAACAATACAGCCATAACGATATAGATTACCCTGCCCTGCTTACTGTCCTTAACTCCTTTACCAAAGCTTACACAAAGGGCTGCGGGAATCAATAAAATGGATAATAGCTGCAACAGATTGGAAAAGGCTGTGGGATTCTCAAAAGGATAAGCAGAGTTCATACCAAAGAAACCACCGCCGTTGGTTCCAAGCTGCTTAATGGCAATTTGGCTGGCTGCCGGCCCCAAAGGCAATACCTGGGCTGTCCCCTCCTGAAGAGTCGTAACTTCTTTATAGGAGGAAAAGCTCTGTACCACTCCCTGGGATACTAAAAGTACAGCCAGAATAAAGGAAAGGGGAAGCAATACATACAATACAGCCCTGGTCATATCTGCCCAGAAATTACCGATGGTTTTCTTCTTCTTACGGACAAAACCTCTGATCAGGGCAAATAAAACTGCAATCCCCACAGCTGCTGACAGGAAATTCTGAACAGTCAGCCCCAGAAACTGTGACAGGTAGGAAAGCCCTGCCTCACCGGAATAAGCCTGCCAATTTGTATTGGTTACAAAACTTGCTGCGGTGTTAAAGGCCAGATCAGGACTCATTCCTTTCATTCCTTCCGGATTAAAGGGCAGATACCCCTGTAATAATAAGAGCAGGAACAGTAAAGCAAAACCAGCCAGGCTGAACATAAGTACAGAAAGAGCATATTTACCCCCGCTCATTTCCTCATCCCCTTTTATCCCCATAAGCCGATAAAAGCCGTTCTCTACGGGTTTCATAAGTCTGGTCAGAAAGACCTTATCCCCGTTCATTACCCTATTGATATAAATACCCAGCGGTATTGATAACAGTATCAATATCATCAAAAATAATATCTGTTGTATTACTATCATTGTCATAATTTTTCACCTCGAAATAAGACATAAAACAGGTATCCCAGCAGGCAAAGTCCTGCTACACCTGTCAGAATTATTACACTTCCCATTGTGTACACTCCTATCTTTACTTTTTGTATTACTGATGTTTTGGTATTAGTGTTTTATACTACTGATGATTTTGGAATTAGCGTTTTATAACTACTGATGATTTTAGCATTAGTGTTTTGTATTACTGATGTTTTGGTGTCACCGTACATAGATAATAACAAATTTCTGGTTAAGGGGGTGTTCAGATAAGTAGCAATCGTGTTAAGAAGATATAAAGAAATGAAATATTATGTAATTTTCTATACCGTAAATAGTGGCTGATGCCAAATGAATACAAACGGTAAGAAGCCTCTTAGCTTTCCTGTAATACACTGCCTGAAAGACCTGTTGCCGATTTGGGTGCATAAACGAACAATTTTTGAACGATTATAGCAACTAAATAAGCCATGTGTCTGTCAGCCGGTGTGTAGAGGAAAGCCAAGAGGCTTCTTACCGCAACATTTTTTAAAATAACAGCTTCTTTAACTCATCTTTTCTGATTCTGAGGACCGATGCCCTCTCTTACCACATTATGAGTCTGATTCGGGTTTTCTGGTTTTTCTTTATGAGTTGACTGATTAAATTTTTCTTTTTCCTTGCGCTGCTGCTGTTTTTCAGTATCCTTCTGCATGTCTTCCCCATTTCTGCGCTTTTTGATCTTTGAAAAGCGCTGACTATAAATTGCTGAGATTAACTGTGTTTGTCCACACACTCTGCTCAATCTGTTTAGCAGTACAAAACCAATTTTAACTCCAACAAAAAAATATGGAATAATAAAATTGCATTTTCAGATAGTATCTGCAGCTGAAAGTATTTTATGTACATAAGATTGTAAGGAAAGTATTCATCCCATCAGGTTCATAAATCAGCTTTTTATTATAAAGCCCTGGATTCACTTTTTTGCTGTTTTGGTATATTTAAGTTTTATTCAAATAAAAATATTCACAATCTTTTCAATAACCATTCATATTAAGTACATTTATGAACAGTATACTACTTATATAGCAATAAACAAGGTTCCCCACCTTGCTGACATAATCTTTTTTTCATATGAGGCCAGACGGTTAAACCGGCTGGCCTTCCTCCTTTTCTATCTGTAGTTATCCCCTCCGCTAAAGTCTTAAATAATTTACATATAGATAAAGAAATAATAATATTTTTGTTTCCTTAGTTCTTTAATAATCATAGAAACTAAGCGCACTGTTGTTCTTGCATTTTTAAGTAAACAGAATTATAAGGTGTCAATTGTTCCTTGAATTTCAAATTCCAGAAGTAAGATGTCTGTTAGCTCATGTATCTGTTAAAAATAATCAGAGAAATAAGGTGTCTGTTGTTCAATGGCATCCTCTAACATATCTACAGTGTCAGGGCTGCAGCTTAAACGTCCGATTTTATGCAGATAATCCGGACGTTTATATCCAAGGAGCATGGTTGTCATTGTTTGTATATCTATCTTATCGCTGCTTTTTTCTGAGGTTCTAAGAATTTCACCCTTTCCTTCTGCTGAAATGTGCAGCGTAAAAGTCCCCTGGTTCCAGGATAAAAGCGGATCATCCAGGGTAAAGGTCCATTTCCTGTCAGCAGTATCTGCCTTAAAAGGATAAAGGGCTATAAACATTTCAATATCTACAATACGTGCCATAAAATAAGGTGAAATGGTCTCCTTGATATCTGCATCCTCCAGTAGAAACGCCAGGGGTTCATCGGTATGGATATTCCCGGTAACCTTTGAAATCATGGAAAAATGAGCACTGATAAAATTCCAGATTCCGCTTCTTGCTTCTTCATGGACAAATATCATATCTTTTATATGAAAGATTTCATCTGCTATCCAGTAGAGCACATAACCGTCCGGCTCACCCTCCTCGTTGTAATAGATGGCTGCCATCAAATCATCTGTATCCCAGAGCCAATACTCGTTCCAGGCAAGATCTCCCCGAAGCATCGCACCATGGGTCTGAAGTGCAAAACGCTCATAAGCTTCTCTGACCTGTTCACTCTCCGCAGGGACTCTCTCAATCTCACCGGATACCCTTTTATTTTTGGGCAGCTGATAATCATTTATTTCAAAGGTAATCTTATCCGAAATGATTTCCCAGCCTTTCCTTCTATAATAAGGAATGGAATAGGGATATAAATAAGAAATAGACTGCTTACGGTTTCGCATATTCTCAAGTGCCTGACATAATAGCTTATGCATGAGTCCCTGACCGGAATATTCCGGATAGGTGCCTACTCCTGTAAGGCCTCCCATATCGTAGGTCTTATTAAAGATTCTGACCTGAAAAGGGTACACTGCTACCTGTGATATTAATTTATCATCATCAAACCATCCCAGCACATCCGCTTGCTCAAGGATGGGAGATTTGGCTCTTATAATCTCTTTCTCTTCCCAGCCTATCTGATGGAGTTCTCTGTCTGTAACCTGAAAGACATAACGAAGGAGCTGATTATACTGTTCCAGATGCTCTAAGCCCACTTTTCTCATTTTTAGCTGTTTTCTTCTACTCATAATCTCCTCTTATCTCGCTTATTAGCGACAAATAACAATTCCAATTCATATGCAGTGTTCCGTCGCAACTTAGTAATGTTATTCAAACTGACTCTAATATTTGTATCTGAATTTCTGTGAGAAATTCTTCTTCCTTCATAGTTTCCCGATTATCTACTACATATATTTCAAAGGGATCACCGGATATGTTAAAACCCTGAGACTTACTATATGCTATCATCTTACTTATGCGTTCCGTACTCTGCAGGTAATCTCCCCTGTAACAGCAGGACAGATATCTTCCCTCCGGAAGCATAAAATCATAGTTCTCCTCTGTACGCTCCAGAATAAAGAAAATGCTGCGGTATACATTTACCAGGCCTTTTTCCAGATCCTCAAGAGACATTACCGCACCAATGGACTGATTTCCAAAATCTCTTATTTTATTTTCATGCTTTCTGTGAAGCTTCTTTACTGCAAAATCCATTTCTTCATCTCTGGTGATATATTCATTCAGTCTTACACAAGGACGGGGCGGCAGCTCCTTTACTACATATTCCCCTGCTGTAATACTGGCAGCAGACTTTAAAGCCTCTATACGGTCTTTCATTATCTGTTTTCTTTCCCTGAGTTTTTTTAGCTGCTCTTTGACATACTCCTGTTCTTCATAGAGTAAAGCAATGGTATTATCTATACTTTGATGATCCAGATATTCCTTAATCTGCTTCATGGAGAAATCCAACTGACGAAGATCCGATATAATATTTAACTTGTAGATATCTTTAAGACTATAAAGACGATATCCGTTTATATCTCTTTTCGGCTTTAAGATTCCAATTCTTTCATAATATCTTAGAGAATCCACTCCGATTCCATATAGTTTGGAGATTTCGTTTATTTTATAGTAATCTTTCATGGTTACCCCATTCTGACATTGATTTTTAAAGACACTTTGTCAGTAAAATAAAGCTCTTGACATTAGTATTATACCAGAGTTTAAAATGGAATGGTAGGGATTAATTCAACTTATGGATAAAAACCCCAGAAAAACACCTGAACAATAATTTCCAGGTAAATTTGAAAGGTTGACTGTTATGTTAGGAAAAAGATTTATTACGAAATTAATAGATAATAATAAAGGACTTTTGACATTAAAAGGCTTTGGAGCCATATTGCTGGGTACTGCAATAGGTTCCTTCGGCATTTACAATATACACCAGCAGGCAAATATCACAGAGGGCGGGGTAATCGGGCTGATCCTGTTGTTAAATAACCAGCTTGGTCTCTCTCCGTCACTGCTGACTCCCATCCTTGATATCCTTTGCTATGCAATTGCCTTCCGTTATCTCGGCAAAGATTTTATTAAGGTATCCTTTATCTCAACCCTAAGCCTGGCAGGTTTCTTCAGGCTGTGGGAACAGTTCCCGCCTGTACTTCCCAATCTGTCGCCTTATCCCCTTGTTGCAGCCATAGCAGGCGGTATCTTTGTGGGAACAGGTGTCGGCCTGATTATAAGACAGGGTGGTTCCAGCGGAGGCGATGATGCCCTGGCACTTATCATTTCAAAATTTACCCGCTGCAGATTATCAAAAGCATACCTGGCTACTGATATTGTAGTATTAAGCTTATCCCTGCTTTATATTCCGCTGCAAAGGCTTGTTTACTCCCTTGTAACGGTAGTTATCTCATCCTTGCTTATTGAGTCCGTCCAGAAGGTCGGCCGTAAAAAAGAGAAATCAGAGGAAGACTATTCATCTGAGGAAATTCCTTTACCGGATTCCCTTGAGCCTTAAATTTCCTGGGGGTGTTCTTCACCTCCCATCCGCTTGGGATTTGTTTATTATGAAAGATTTTATTCTATTAAAAAAAGCTGATACGGCTTTTAACTGTATAAGATAAGCTTTACTTCAGACTATCTTATACAGTTAACCAGCTGCAACAGCCTTAATTTTATAAAAGGGGTATATCCTTTTTATTCTAGTTATTTAACGATGCCATGGTTTAATAGAAATTCTGTCCATATCTTATAATAGGCTGCTTTCAGATGAATATTGTCAAAGGTATATTTTTCAGGAATACCACCGGTCTTATCTGTAATAGCTTCGTTCACATCAATATAAAAAGTAGTCTTATTATCAGCCAGGGTTGCAATTCCGTTATTTCTGTCTTTGATGTTCTTATTATTAAAGATAGGGTCGGAGTCGGATTTTTTCTTGGTTACATTCATAATGCCTTCAATATAGATTATGGCATCTGGCTGAAGCTTCCGGATTTCTTCAAGCACCTTTTTATATTCCGCAACAAAGGTCTTGGTGGTTCCTGTTCCTAATTCATTAATTCCAAGCATAATATAGATCTTGCCGTATTTCTGTTTTGCCAGAGCCTTGTCTACAGTAAGCTTCTTTCCATTCACTTCGGCAATTTCTTTTTCAAAGATATCGTAAATCGTAAGACCTACATCTGCAAAATAAGTCGGCTCCGTCCAGCCGGAATATTCTGATAGTCCTACTGTCCTGGAATCACCGATAAAAAGTGCGTCCTTAAAGTAACTTTTTTTCACGGTCTCATACTTAACGTCTGTTTTTGTACTCGAACCCGAATTGTTGCCTTTGCCGGTACTGCCGTCTTTACCTGTATTCTTACCGGTATCGTTATTTATATCCGTATCGCTGCCTTTTACCGGTTTCTCACCTTTGCTGCCTTTATCGGTACTTCCGCTGTTATTGTCTGGGTTGTTAGTGTTGTTATCCGTAGTACTGTCTTTATCCGGAACACTACCTTTCCCGGTGTTACTGCCTTTTTCTGTACTGTCTTTGCCGGTACTTCCGGAAACGTCGTTACCAGTGCTGCCATCTTTTCCGGTAGTCTGTGTATCTGTACCATTACCAGTATTATTATTTTTTCCGGAATCCTTATTAGAATCCATTGGTTCATTAGTTCCCTTATTACCAGAATCTATGGCTGTACCGGAAGCTACCTCTGAGGTACCTTTATCCGTCTCATTACCTTGAGAATTGTTGCCGGCAGAAGGCTTGTTATTTCCTTCTCCGGGTGTTTTTCCAGGTCCGGGTCTGTCAACCTTGCTATTATCAGACGGATTGCTTGTATCCTCTTCATTCCCAATAGGGTTTTCTGTATCATCACTTGTTTTTCCGGAAGCAGCGGTTAGCTGCTTACCATCTTCTGCGGCTTCTTTTGGATTACCGCCAACGATATTCCATGGATAATTTCCATCTTTTATTCCTTCAAACACAACTGCAAGCTGCGGCACTTTTAATATATCAACAGAGTAATCAGCATATACGCTGTTCTTGCCGGCATATCCGAGGAGACTGAGAAGCAGTGTACTGGCTGCTACCGCAAACAGGAAATGATATCTTTTTAAATTCCTAAAATGTTTCATAATTTCACTCACATTCTTCCGCCAGAGGGCGGTATATAATCAAAAGTCAAGAAGCTTACTGATTAAAACTGGAAATACAGGAAGGGATTATTTATTCCGTTGGCTAAAAGATATACAGAGTACCAGAAAACCAGGAACAAAAAGGCTGTGCAGAAGATACTGTTTTGAAATTTCTCAAACAATCTCTTACCAAAGGGAAAGCAGAAAAATAATCCTACTATAAACAACCATTTGTATTGTCCGAGATACTTCATAAAATCTCCGGCGTTCACATTTATGCCAGGTACAATTCCGAACATTCTGCCAAAATAAATACCCGCATCCTTTAAATTGCTGATAGCAAATAATGTCCAGGTAAGGGGAATAGCGAGAAGCATATAGATTCTTGCTATAACCCTTGAATTGTCCAGTATTCTCTTAAAAAACAACTTTTCCAGCAGTATCAATAGAAAAAGCACCAGACCCCATAATACGAAATTCCAGCTGGCTCCATGCCATAAACCGGTCAAAAGCCATACTACCAGCATGTTTAAGGCAAGGCGTCCGGTTCCTCTTCTGTTTCCACCAAGGGGAATGTACACGTAATTTCTAAACCATGCTCCCAGTGTCATATGCCATCTGCGCCAGAACTCTGTCATAGATTTGGACATATAGGGATGATTGAAGTTCTCTGGTAAATGAAAGCCCAGCATTCGTCCTATTCCAATAGCCATCAGGGAATAACCCTGGAAATCAAAATAAAGCTGTAAACTGTAACCGAAGGAGCCAAGCCAGGCAAGAGGTGTCGATATACTTTCAAAACCAATGGTCTGTATATCATTCCAGAGTATGCCGATACGGTTTGCAATGAGTACTTTCATACCAAGTCCGACCACAAAAAGCTTTAAGCCCTTTTCAAATTTAAACAGGCCATACCTTCTCTCCTCCAGCTGTTCTACCATGTCACCGTAAGCTGCGATGGGTCCGGAAACCAATTTGGGGAACATCACCAGGTAAGTGGCAAAGCGGAACAGGTTAGGGTTTTCCTTACAATCCCCTCGATAAATGTCAATTACATAAGACACTGCCTGGAAGGTATAGAAACTGATTCCTAATGGCAGTCCCAATTGCAGGGAGGCAATACCCGTACCATGTGTTAAGGCTCTAAGAGGTACATTTATGTTTTCAATAGCAAAATTTATGTATTTGAAGAAGAACAATATTCCAAAGTTAAAAAGCAGTGCTGCTATAAGCCATATCCTGGAATATACTTTATTACGCTTCATTTCTCTGACCGCTAAAAAATTGACTAGGATTGAAATAAGAATCAGAACGAGATATTTTAAATCTCCCCAAGCGTAAAAACACAGGCTCCCGAGAAAGAGAACAGCATTCCGGAACCTGGCAGGCATAACATAATAAATTATTAAAAACAACGGTAAAAATCTAAAAATAAATTCCAGACTGCTAAAAACCACTGCTTTGTCCTCCCTCTTGTTGTCATTATATGGTCCATGCCATATTAGATATTCCTATATAAAAATAGGCTACGAGAATGTATTATAAACTATTTTAAAAATAATACCATTAAGTAAGCTTTAATTAATTTTACAATTTAGTAAACAAACTTACAAAAAACTTAACAATTTCGACATCTTCACGGTTATATGTAAATATATGTATTTTATCTGCTGTTTCTTTACTGTTTTGTTATATTTTACGCAGATTTAACATACTACCAGAATTCTTTCGTTGTACCTATATACATACCGTTTTATCCTCTTAACACAAAAAAGGCTGCCTGAAACTCCTAGCTTATAATACAGCTTCTGGTAAATTCTCAGGCAACCTGTTTTCAATTATGAGTATTTTTACAGATAATCAATTTTTTTCATTTATCAAATCTTTTCATTTATTGAATCTTTTCTTTTATCAAATCTTTTCTTTTATTGAATCTTTTCTTTTATTGAGTCTTTTCATTTATTGAATCTTTCTTTTATTGAATCTTTCTTTTATTGAAATCTTTCTTTTATTGAATCTTTGATTTATTGAATCTTTGATTTATTGAATCTTTCATTTATTGAATCTTTCATTTATTGAATCTTTTCATTTATAATTTTTTTTCATTTCGCAAATTTCAATAACAAGTTGGACTAATTATCTTGTTACATAAAACACCTTATTTAAACTGCACAAATTAGATTCAATTGATCTTCATATAGTTCCTCACAAATTCTTGTAATGAAGAAACTTTCCAGGGAGAGTATTCATCCATTCCTCTATGAAGGTGATATCATTAAGGCTATACATTATCCGCTTTCCTTTTGGAATAAAACTGTGTATCAAGCCATTATACACTATAACGACAGATTCCAGATATGGTTTAGCGGTCCGTTTCCCTGCCCCAGCTTAAGATTGGCTCTGATTGCACCGGTTACATACTCCTTGGCAGCGGTAATGCTATCTCTTATTACCATTCCTTTTGCCAGATTACAGGCAATGGCTGAGGATAAGGTGCAGCCTGTTCCGTGAGTGTTCGGGTTATTGATTCTCTCCTGCCTGAACCAGCATACTTCACCCTCCTTATACAGCAGGTCGTCACAGCATTCCTGCAGATGCCCCCCCTTTATCAAAATATATCCGTCATACCTGCTGCCAATCTTTTGTGCAGCAGCCAGCATATCACTTTTGGTTCGGATGCAGATTCCACTGACGGCAGAGGCTTCGTACAGATTTGGGGTAAAGACATGGGACAGAGGAAGGAGTTCTTCAATTAAGGTAGACACTGCCTCTTCCTTCAAAAGACTTTTTCCGCTAGTGGAGACCATTACCGGATCTAATACGATATTTCTTAACCGGTATTCTTTCAGCTTCCTGCCCAGGCTCTTCATGATTTCTGCATTATACAGCATTCCAATCTTAACTGCATCCGGAAAGATGTCTTCACAGATGAGGCTTAACTGTTCCCCTACAAACTGGGGACTGACTTCATATATCCCGGAAACACCAAGGGTATTTTGTGCTGTTAAGGCTGTAATTACACTCATTCCATATTGTCCGTGGGCAGTAATGGTCTTTAAGTCTGCCTGTATTCCCGCTCCTCCGCTGCAGTCGGAGCCTGCAATCGTAAGTACTTTTTGCATAAGTCGTCTGTCTCCTTCCCTTCCTTAACTAATCAGGAAGATGCTATTATCTGCTTGGCAAGTCTTTTCATTTTTGCTGCGGCCTGCTTAATATTCCTGCTGCCAAGAATCGCAGATATAACAGCCACACTGCTTATACCGGTACCTGATAATTGGAAGATATTTTTACTGTTGATTCCTCCGATGGCCGTCACCGGTATGGTTACCTCATGACATATATCCTTTAAGGTTTCAAAGGTCAGCAGACTTGCATCGGTTTTCGTAGAAGAACCAAATACTGCACCTGCCCCCAGATAATCCGCCCCTTTTTCCTCTGCTTCTGCTGCCTCCCGGACATTATGAGCTGACATACCGATTATCTTATTCTTTCCAAGGATTCTTCTTGCTTCAGTAATATCCCCATCCTTCTGCCCCAGATGTACACCAGCCGCATCCACTGCCGCCGCCACATCAATTCTGTCATTTATGATAAGGGGAATCCGGTAACTGTCCGTCACTTTTTTTACTGCCAGAGCTTCTGCGGTAAAAGCATCAAAGGAAAGTTCTTTCTCTCTCAGCTGTACCATGGTTACTCCGGCTCTGACGGCAGCTTCTACCTGCTCCGCCAATTGCTTCTCCCCCAGCCAGGTTCTGTCTGTAACCAGGTATAAAAGCATTTTATCCCTTAGCCTGTCCATAATCTAATATCCTTTCTATTCTTCTCTCAGCAGAACGCGTGCTTTCAGTAGCTCTTCCTCCATGTTACTTATGGAATCCATTAAATGAATTTTCATGGAAGCCGTCCCCTCATTCCTCTCCATGATTTTCTCATATGCAATTTCTCCGCCTATTCCCATGGAAGCGGCTCCTGCAATTGCAGCCCTTAAAGGTTCCTCCGGAAAAATTGCACAAAAAGCACCGATTACAGCACTAAGCATACAGCCGGTTCCTGCTATTTTACACATGGATTCATGTCCGTTACGGAGATAAAAGACCCTTTCTTTCTCTGCAATAATATCCGTTTCTCCTGTAAGAACAATGACTGCTCCGGTCTTTCCAGCAAGTCCTTTTGCTGCCTTAGAGGCTTCCTTTTGATTATTTCCTGTCCCGCTGTGCTCTTTGACTGCGTCCACTCCTTTTGAGCTGCCGGTTCCTTTATATAAAATCTGTATTTCGGAAGCATTTCCTCTGATAACACTAAATTCTATTTCCTCCAGTAACCGAAAAGCTGCCTTTAAGCGGTAAGCAGAAGCTCCCACTCCCACCGGATCCAAAAGTACCGGAAGCCGCAGTGCATTTGCCTGTTTACCTGCTCTGATCATAGCCGATAGCCTGTTGTCATTTAAGGTTCCCAGATTGATTACCAGAGCATCACAGCCTGCCGTAATTTCCTCTGCCTCCTCCGAAAAATCTGCCATTACCGGATATGCACCACAGGCCAGCAATATATTAGCGCAGTCGTTTGCGGTAACATAGTTGGTGATACAGTGTACATGAGGTGCCCTCTCCCGTAATTTCCTGAAACTTCCCTCAAAAATAGTATGTACCATTATTTCCTTCCTTTAAAAAAAGTAGTCCTACAGAATTTCTACCTTTTCTCCGTTTAATATTTTGTTGGTGGTTCTCATTGCACACATTTTGCCGCACATGGAACAGCTGTGCTTATCTGATGGCGGTGCGCTTTCAAAATATTCCCTGGCTTTCTTTGAATCAAGAGCACAGGCAAACATTTCCTCCCAGTCAATTCTTCTTCTGGCATCGCTCATCCGGTTATCCTGCTCTCTTGCTCCCGGTATACCTTTGGCAATATCCGCCGCATGAGCAGCAATTTTGGCTGCCATGATTCCTTCCTTTACATCGAACAGGTCCGGAAGCCTTAAGTGCTCCGCAGGGGTAACATAGCATAGAAAATCCGCACCGTTTGCAGCCGCTATGGCACCTCCGATAGCCGATGTAATGTGATCATAGCCAGGTGCAATATCCGTTACCAAAGGACCCAGAACATAAAAGGGTGCACCATGGCATAAACGTTTTTGAAGGGTCATATTGGCGGCAATTTCATTTATTGCCATATGCCCCGGTCCCTCCACCAGTACCTGTACATCCTTTTCCCAGGCTCTTAAGGTCAGCTGCCCCAGTTCAATTAATTCTCCCAGCTGTCCGGCGTCCGTACTGTCATGAATGCTTCCCGGACGGAGCGCATCCCCCAGACTGATGGTAACATCATATTCTCTTAACAGCTCCAGGACTTCATCGTAATATTCATAAAAGGGATTCTCATTTCCTGTCATCTCCATCCATGCAAACAACAGAGACCCTCCCCTGGATACGATATTGGTCAAGCGGTGGGAGGCTTTAAAGATTTCAACTGCCCTCTTATTGATTCCCGCATGGATGGTCATAAAATCCACACCCTGTTTGGCATGTGCTTCCACCACCTTTAGAAAATCCTTTGCTGAAATATCCATAAGATCTTTCTCCAGATAACCTATTGCATCATACATGGGAACTGTTCCGATCATAGCCTTTGAGTAATCAATCAGCTGCCTGCGAAAGGTATTGGTCTTGCCATAGTTGCTTAAATCCATAATAGCCTCTGCACCAAACTCCAGGGAAAGCCTGACTTTTTCAAATTCCTTTTCATAATCCGCGCAATCTCCTGAGACTCCCAGGTTGACATTTATTTTTGTCTTTAAGCCTTCCCCGATTCCTTCCGGGCTCAGCGAAGTATGCAGCCTGTTAGCTGGAATAACAATACGTCCTGCAGAAATCCGCTCCATGAGCAGTTCAGTATCCATCCCTTCCTTTTTAGACACTATTTCCATTTCTTTTGTAAGTATCTTCTTTTTGGCAGCTTCCATCTGTGTATGATAATTCATTTTTATTACCTTCTTTCTTATTTTCAGCTTTTATAGTTGTTCGTTGTGAAGAATTTTTTGTAATATACCGCTTCTGCTTAAGGATAACAGGAGTACGACGGATATTATTGCACCGACGAAGGAACTGATACTAAAGGGAATTACGAAAGCATAAATTGCACCTTTACCGGATAAAAACATCGCTGCAACAGGATAGGCTAAAAGAGCTCCAAGAATTCCGGTACCCACAACCTCTCCCAAAAAGGCTACTCCAAGCTTTTTTGTGTATTTATAGAGTATTCCGCAGAGTAAAGCCCCGCACATGCTCCCGGGGAAAGCCAGAATACTTCCCGTTCCCATGATATTACGAACCACTGAGGTAACAAAAGCCATGGAAACTGCATATACCGGCCCCAGCACTACTCCGGCAATCACATTAAGGAAATGCTGCACCGGAAAAACCTTGGAGGCACCAACAGGAATATAGAAGGTTGAGCATACTACTCCCAAAGCGGTTAAAACCCCTGCCAATGATAACTTTTTTACTGACATATGTAATTTTATCCTTTCTATTTTTAAATAAATAAGGCCAAAAAAGGGATATACCCGCAGGTATATCCCATAAATATAATTCATCCATGTTATACTTCCCTACGTTGGCATTATCCAAATCAGGTACGGTCGAAACTATTGTTTCCTCTCAGCCTGCACACAAGCTCCCGAAATTATTTATTTAGTTTAATTATAGTATCCATAATCTGTAATGTCAATTGTATTACGGAAACCTTTTCTATATTGGTGGAGAAACTTTTTTATATTGGTTACGAAACTTTCTTTATATAACTTATTGCAGCCTTAAACATTGGCCTTAATCGTTGCTTCTCGGTACTTGATATCCGTTCTATACTACACGAATACATTTACTAATTATGAAATTTAAATACCAGTCTGGGCATATCATGAATTACTCTTTTCTCTACCTGATATATCCCACCTGTATAAGCCAACATAATTCCGCTCCAAAACAACTGAGCACGGCTATTGATGTCCTCTGAACTGGTATCAAGCATCCATCTGCCTCTGTGTTTATCGAGTACACGAATAACTGCTTCCTGGGAGATTCCTTTACTGCGGTAGGGGCGTAATAGGAAGGTCTCGTGGACGCAATAATCCACTTCTTTTACTACATATTTACCGCTGGCTATGAGGCAGAAGCCTGCCGGTATGCCATCAGCTGTTATACAGTAGGGAAAAAGCTCTTTGGGATTTTCAAACCAGATATTCTGAGTATCATATTGTTCGGTTAGAGTACGTGTTTCATCCTCTTCAAAGATACCATATCGATTAGGCAGTATTCCATGGATTTCAGCCAGATCATGCAGATATAGCGGGTACATATTTTTTATTATAAAGCCTGTTTCTTCATTGCATAATATCACATCTATTTTCATATTTGAATTGCTCCTTTATATTTTATAATTCAAGGTTCTACAGAAAATTATAATTTATAATGCAATTCTTTGCTGTAACGTAACGCTCCATGCGCATTGATGAGCCTATCTAAAGAATTGCATGGAGCTTGCTACTAAACCTTATACGGTAGCTATAACCTTTTGTCATTGTCGTCTCCTTTCTCTTAAAATGCATTATCTAAGTTAGTTTATATTCACATTCACATTCTATTATTGGTTCTTGTCTTATCCCTATAATTTATACCGTTATCCTATTAATACTAGTTTCAAAGATAGAATCAAATTCACTTCGTTTACTTCCGTACTGGTCTGATATACTTGAAAAAACGTTCCGGATCGTGATACATATAAATTATTCTGCCGGGGGAAGTGTCAAAACAATAACCGGTGCCTGCAAAGTCAAAAGTTGACATAGCCGTTTCTATCTTTTCCTCCACACTGCGATTTTCCTGTTCATAATCGAAGGGACCATGTTCAAAGACAATATACTCGGCTTCAGGAACATCAATCATAAGCATTTGCGACGGTACTTCACCTTGATAATCAGCGGGAAGGCGTACACCATAACACTCTGTACGCGGTATACCCCAATCGCAGAGCCTGCCCTCCGGGTCATTGATGTACGCCATAATCTGTCCGCTGCCGCTGTTAACTTCGCTCCCGCCATCGTCATCTAATTTACCCTTGATACTATCCAGCAAGCCGCAGATTGTTTCGCAGTCCTGTCCCGGAATCAGACTTTGTTTTTGCCAAAAATCCCAATATCCATTGCTTTCATAGTTCTTAATATGAAGATACTTATGTGCTGGAATGGTTACAAAATAAACTTTAACATCATCCTTAGATTTTATCATACCAATCTCTCCAAATCCATAAAAGTAGCGGTCAAAAGGGGTAATTTTTGTACGAAGAAGGACAGGCTCAGGTTTTTTGCGGTATTCACTTGGCGTTACACCGTAGGTTCCCTTGAAAGCTCTTGTAAAAGCCTCGTGGGATGAAAAGCCATAATCAAAAGCAAGATCCAAAAGGCTTTTATCACTGTCTCTCACTTCTTTGAGCGCAAAGGCTAATTTTCTATGCCGCAGATATTCCCGAAACTGCATACCCGATATTTCCTTGAATTTTCTGGTCGTGTGAAATTCAGAATAACCCAGCTTGCGGGACAGAAACCTCAATGTCAGGGCCTCATTGTGACGCTGTCTAATACACTCGTCTATTTCATCAACAATTATTTGAATCTGCTTGTGCCATTCGTACATTTGGCCTTTCACCTCGTTTCAACTGCTCTGCTTTTATTATAATGAAATAGAGCGATGACTGCTTGATTTTACTTGCTAATCTTTTACTAACAGTCAATTTCTTGATGCGTTGTTGTCTGACGATAAAAACCAGTCAATTAAAGTCAGACCTCAAGCGATTGATTTCCAATTAAGGTTATGGTTTCTTTATTAGTAGGTGCTTCCTTATGCATGACTCATTCCTCTTAAACACTATCCATTCTTTTATATAAGTTTTATATGATATAAATATTAACCCATTGGGTAATATCTATTAGGAAATTCTCTTCTTGCCTGCTCTGTATATTTTTGAATGAATTGCCCTTTTTCCTCTGTGTAGCCATCTCTATCATACAAAAATTGGTCTTTTAACCTCATCTTTAATTTTTCATACTCTCTTGCCACATCTGGATACAAAATAAGGAAATCTCTAAAATATAACTCCCCCCAATCTTCATAATTCCGAACGTGGATATGTACTGCTTGTCCTTCAAATCCACGTGGTGTATAACCTTTAATAAATGTGATAATATCACTCTTAGCTGCATTAACAACATATCCTTCGTCTAACATCTTTTCAGTTATTGCCTCTATATCAATATCCTCTATAACTTCAAGCAAAACATCAACAGTAGGTTTTGCAATCAAACCAGGAATAGACGTACTTCCAATATGACTTATTCTTATAATATGATTTCCGAAAACGGATTGCAGGTAATCTTTTTCGTGTATATAGTATTCTATCCATTTAGGGTCGTGTTCCTTTAGAATAATTGGAAACAATTTAGCAAGTTTGTCTTCTGAAACATTTGACCAGTCTTCTCTCATAATTACATTCCATCCTTTCGTACAAACATAAATAATCTATTTTTCCATTGCATTAATATGACTGCTTATAAATATAATGGGAAGTTTAGAATCCCATGAAAATTGGAATTATTTGCTTAGATTTGATTCGCTTTCTGAAATAATACGAATATAGGACTATGCTCATTTTGTTGAGCTAAGCATTAGAATAATGTATTAAATCAAGTTCAAAATTATTTCGCTTAAATCCATTTTCTTCTATATGTGTTTGTTTTAATCCAATTTTCATCAATACTGCTGCACTTGCTGGATTTTCAGAAACTGCCTCTGCTTTAAAAATTGCATTTGGGTATTCATTCAAAACATAATGCATTATTGCACTCGCTGCTTCGCTTGCATAACCGCACCCCCAGTGAACTCTAGATATTTGATAATAAAGCCCATAAACAAAATTTGCTTTATCCATACAAATGCAACCAACCATACCAATAGCTTTATTATTTAGCAGGATAACAAAGCGGTCTATGAAGTCTTTGTCTGTCCGATTTATCTGATGTTCAATTAAGTTAATACATTCATCAATGGTGGTCAATAAAGGTGTAAATGTATATTTTATTACTTCAAAATCGCTCCATAGTTCAAAGAAATCGTTTGCATATTTAACATCAAACCCAACCAATTCAAGCCGTTTTGTTTTCAGCATACTACACCTCCAAATATAAATAATTTTTACTTCGCAATAACAAACAATAGCGAAATAACAACTCCTGACAAATTTTGATTTGTTTATTCTTTATAACTTTAATAAATATAATGGAGAATTTTTAAATCCCTTACAAATTGGAATTTGTTGCGTCCTCATTCATTTCATTTTCTGCAATCAAGGCTTTTTCACTAAGTATAAAGCAATTGTGTCACTAAGTGTTATTTTATTCCCTTCATTTATAATAGCTTCACGAACTCCGTTATAAAAGCTTGATTTATATGGCTCTTGTAATGTGATATGCTCTACCTGAGTGCTGGCTAAGTATTCAATATACTCCTCAGCGGTATATACTCTTGTTCTCTTCCAATCATGATAATTGTAATCTACAAAGCCATAATTAATAACATTGGCATAATTCAGTTTACATGTATATTTTGTATCAACGTGAAAGTGTTCATCATATACTTTTTGTATTGCATCGTACAATGCTCCATTTGGTGTCTTTTCATCCGTGCGCGTCATAAACATTGCCAATGTTCCTCCATTTTTAAGAAGATTATACACCTTTGGAAAGCATATTTCTTCCGGTATCCACTGTATAGTCGCCGCTGAAAAAACCAAATCAAATTTTTGAGTGCCAAAGTCATGGATTTCAAAGTCATCTTTTACTATATTGAAATTATTATAGGAACTGAACTTATTATTTGTAAACTCCACAAAATGTTCACCGAGTTCAATTGCCAAATAATTGCAGCCGGTTTTTAAGAATGGCTCGGTAGCTTGCCCTGTTCCAGGACCTATTTCAAGTACATATTTACTTGCATTAATTTTTGCATAATCAATTACATCAGCAAAAAGTTCATCGCAGTAACGAGGTCTCCATTTGTCAAACTGCTCTGGAATTGTATCAAACGTTTTTCTAAAATCCACACCATTCACCTCCATAAAATATAAATAACAGTATTACAAATTCTGATTTGTTTTTACTTTTCCAAACTTCCCATTATTGCTAATACATGTAGTCTAAATATACCACTATATGGATAATACTTCAAATTATATAATTTATAATATTATCATTTTTACAATCTTAAATTAAGTAACGACAAAATTATATAAGGGTATCTTATAAGTACAATTACTGAATAATCTCAAATCCTAAACACATCCCGGACTATAAAAAACTGCCCACCAGTTTATCCATAGTGGACAAACCGTGGGCAGTGAACAAGTTTTTAACAAAACTTGATTATATTAAATTTAAATAAATAGCAAAATCCTTAGAATTTACCTGCATCAGCAGCCTGCTGAATGGCAACTGCAACCGCTACTGTGGCTCCAACCATAGGGTTGTTACCCATTCCGATAAGACCCATCATCTCAACGTGAGCGGGAACGGAAGAAGAACCTGCGAACTGAGCGTCAGAGTGCATTCTACCCATAGTATCTGTCATACCATAGGAAGCAGGACCTGCTGCCATGTTATCAGGATGAAGTGTTCTGCCTGTACCGCCACCAGAAGCTACGGAGAAGTATTTCTTACCCTGCTCAAGACATTCTTTTTTGTAAGTACCTGCTACTGGATGCTGGAATCTTGTAGGATTAGTGGAGTTACCAGTAATGGAAACGTCTACACCTTCCTTGTGCATGATTGCAACACCTTCAGTTACGTCGTTTGCACCATAGCAGTTAACTTTTGCTCTGTCTCCATTGGAGTAGGATTTACGGTATACTTCCTTCACCTCTCCTGTATAGTAATCCATCTGTGTCTCTACGAAAGTAAAGCCGTTGATTCTGGAGATGATCTGAGCTGCATCTTTACCAAGACCGTTTAAGATAACTCTTAAAGGCTGTTTTCTTACTTTGTTCGCGGAGAGTGCGATACCGATAGCACCTTCAGCTGCTGCGAAAGACTCATGACCAGCAAGGAATGCGAAACATTCTGTGCCTTCTTCTAATAACATCTTTCCTAAGTTACCGTGTCCTAAACCAACTTTTCTCTGGTCAGCAACAGAACCGGGGATACAGAAGGCCTGAAGTCCTTCACCGATTGCAGCGGCAGCATCTGCTGCTTTTCTGCAGTCTTTTTTGATAGCGATTGCAGCACCTACAATATAAGACCAACAGGCATTTTCGAAACAGATATTCTGAATACCCTTTACCTGGTTGTATACATCAAGACCGGCTGCTTTTGTAATCTGCTCTGCTTCTTCGATGGAAGCTATTCCATAGCTGTTTAATACAGCATTGATTTTATCTATTCTTCTTTCATATGATTCAAATAAAGCCATTTTATGTATCCTCCTTCGGTTATTCTTTTCTGGGGTCGATGATCTTCACAGCATCCGCAACACGTCCATACTGTCCTTTGGACTTCTCATAAGCGGTTGTAGGGTCTTCACCTTTTTTGATGAAATCTGTCATTTTGCCCAGATTCACGTACTGATAACCGATTATCTGATCTTCATCATCCAGAGCGATTCCGGTTACATAGCCTTCTGCCATTTCAAGGTAACGGGGACCTTTCTTTAAAGTACCATACATAGTACCAACCTGGCTTCTTAAACCTTTTCCTAAGTCTTCAAGTCCGGCTCCGATTGGAAGTCCTCCTTCAGAGAAAGCGCTCTGAGTTCTACCATAAGCGATCTGTAAGAAAAGCTCTCTCATAGCTGTATTGATAGCATCACAAACAAGGTCTGTGTTAAGTGCTTCTAAAACAGTTCTTCCGGGAAGTATTTCAGCTGCCATAGCTGCTGAATGTGTCATTCCTGAACATCCGATGGTCTCTACCAGTGCTTCCTGGATAATACCGTCTTTTACGTTCAGGGTCAATTTACAGGCTCCCTGCTGAGGTGCACACCAGCCAACACCATGTGTTAAACCGGAAATATCCTTCACTTCTCTGGCCTGTACCCATTTTGCTTCTTCAGGGATTGGTGCTGCACCGTGGTTAACGCCTTGCGCAACCGGACACATCATTTCTACTTCATGTGAATAAATCATGTCTAGACTCCTTTCAATGTACATCAATTTTGCAGTATCTACTATCTAGTCGCGGATATGGGGTTATTAATGCCTCATAAATGCGGTAATACCGCCTTGCAGACAGGCTTGTATCCCCTGCCTTCTATGCTTTTGTAAGCAGACAGTATGTTATTATTTTAACACCGCACTTATTCTCTCATAAAAAGTCAAATTAGTCCATAGTTTTTGAGAAAAAATTATTAACAACCTGCTTATATCTTACAGGGATGTTATGCCATTTAAGGAATCTTTCAGAATTGTTTACTTTACTTTAACAGATACATAAGGATTATTCTTAATGGTAAAACGCCAGAGATAATCTTTCGCTTCCCCTGCATAATCAATATTGATCCGTTTGGAGGTTTCTATTTCGATTTCCTCTGAATTTTTCGGTTCTTCAAGGTATAATTTACTGTTACACAGATCCAGACCATAATGTTCCTTGGTAATTCCCATTCCCTGGCACAATTTACCAGGTCCGTTAAGGAGCATTTTGAATTTGGTGTTTTTTCTTCTTTTTTCCATGATATCAATGCCTTCCAGCGGTTCAAGCGCACGAAGGAGTACCACCTCTGGTATATTTTCTTTATTGGCTACAATATTCATACAATTATACATTCCGTATATCAGAAAAATGTAGGCATATCCCCCTTCGTTGTATTGGATATTGCACCTGCCGTCTCTTTTACCTTTATATGAATGGGCTGCTGCATCGATTACTCCCATATAACTTTCTGTCTCAACGATGATCCCTTTGGTTATACCCTCTTCTGATTCATGGACCAATACTTTTCCAAGGAGAGCCTTTCCAAGATTTATACCGTCCTGTCTATAAAATTCACGTGATAATTTCATATCCGTATTACTCCTTATGGCTCATGTTTATCCTAGTATTTCCTTGTAAATTTCAGTTATTCAGAACCCACTATTCCATTAATTCCTGATAATATATATTTTCTATTACATATTTGCTATTGCATTCCTGCTAATAATATTTTCTATTTAATATTTTCCAACCGTAGAGTTACTGCTGCATACTTTTTACAGAATACTTTTAAAAGAATACTTGTTACTGCGTGCTGCATACTTTCTACTTCATAGGAACTGCCGGAAGCACTCCTCCTCATTCCTCCGGCCAAGTAGAAGCAGTTTTCCGCCTCACCTCAAGTTATCCATATAAAGTATAGCTAACTCCAATTATTATTTCAATGTCTATTTATCCCTTTACAGCTCCTGCCGTTAGTCCTTCCACAATCTGATTGCTGAAACAGCAATATACCAGAATGGATGGAACCACAGCTATTACAATAGCAGCAAACATCTGTGTATAGTTTGTTGAATAAGGTCCTACAAAATACGTTAACGTCACAGAAAGTGTTTTCTTGGCTGCATCGGAAATAAACACCATTGCTAAGAGCAGTTCGTTCCAGTTGCTTACAAAGGTCATAAGGCCGGTAACAAACAGACCTGTCTTAGACAAAGGCAGCGCAATCTTAAAAAAACTGCCATAAATAGAACAGCCGTCAATACAAGCCGCTTCAAACATATCCCCTGGCATACCACGGAAGAAATTTACCAGAATATAGATCGTCATCGGTAAAGAGAAAGTTACATAGGGGAGTATTAAAGAAAGAAGGCTGTTCGTCAGCCGCCAGCTAGAAAAGGCAACAAACAGCGGTATTAACACACAATGCACCGGTATCATCATTCCAATGAGAAAATATCCCATAGCAGAATTGGCGAACTTCCATCTCATACGCCCGATGGCAAAGGCAGCCATAGCTCCAATAAGCATGCTTGCTGCCAGTGTAATGACACAGACTATTACAGAATTCAATGTTGCAAGTCCTAATTTTCCCGCTGTCCAGGCTACCCTGTAATTATCCCATTGTAATGTCTTTGGGATTTGAAAGGGACTGCTGAATATTTCCGCATTTGTCTTAAAAGAAACCAATATGACCCATAACAACGGTGTTATGTAGATTACAGCCAATAGTCCAAGAAATATATATATGAACAGGAAACTTACTTTAAACTTTCTCACCTGCTAACCTCCTACATTTCATAATCTTCTGTCTTAAGACATTTACTGATAATAAAGGTTACAATGATACATAAGACCAAAAGCACAACCCCTATGGCACTGGCATAACCGTATTTAAAATATTGAAACCCCTGGTTATACAGATGGGTGGCAAGCACATCCGTCCGATGGTTCGGCCCTCCCTGGGTCATGTTATATACCAGATCAAAGAATTTCAGGGAACCAATACAGTTCAGAGACAGAGAGGTGGCTATCATAGGCTTGATTAAAGGTAGGGTAACATGGCAAAAACTTTTGAACCTGCCGGCACCGTCTATATAAGACGCCTCATAAAGCGAACCGGAAATTCCTGCAATCTGCGCCATATATAACATCATGGTAGTCCCCACATACTGCCACAGGGCAACAAAAGCAATTACCCACATGGGCAGAACGATATACCCTTTCGTATCCATCAGCCAAAGAGGCCCTTTTATACCTATCAGGCTGAGCAGTTGATTGATACCCATCTTCGGGTTAAAGAGAAAGGACCAGAGAAGTCCCAGCGCTGCGGAAGATAATACTGCAGGCAGATAATAGATGTTTTTAAACAGATTTCTACCTCTCTTCACATTGGTAAGCAGTGCAGCCAGCAGTAAACCCATAAATTGCTGACTGACAGCAGAAAACAGCATAAAGAAAATGGAGTTCTTTAAGGCTGTCCTCATGGTGGCATCTTCCGTAAACAACTTTTTAAAATTATCAAACCCTGTAAATTCAGCACCGGTTAAGGCATTCCAGTTACAAAGAGAATAATAAAGTGCCTGGCAAATCGGCACTAAAAGTACAGCTGTAAATAAAATAAATGCAGGTGCAACAAACAGAATAATTGCTGTCTTATTACGATATATTTTGTCCATAGGTACCTCCCTGGCAGTTTTTACTTAACTTCGTTATACGAACCCACAGGGGCTGCGTAAACGAATGTTACAAGAATGCGCAAAAAGAATGTCGCAAGAAGTCCTTGGCTTTTCTGTCATGAACGGTCTGAAAGACATATTGCCAATTCTGTGTACTGAAAGCGAACAGTTTTTTTACGGTTATAGTACACAGAAATGGGTAATGTGCCTTTCAGTTGTTGTGTCAAAGAAAACCATGGGACTTCTTACAGCAGCCTTGTGAAATAAACAGTCTCCTTTTTACCCTTCGTTCTATTTTTTATTACGGACATTCTCGGTATAGAAAGTTTGAACCTGTTCAAAAGCCTGTTCAGGGGTCAGACTGCCAAGGAACAGATCGACCATTGCATTATCAAATACATCTCCAGCCTCCACCGATACCAGGGATTCATTATAAAAGCCCAGCGTTCCGGTTGATTTAGACAGGATATCCATTACATAACCAAGCTGTGCCGGTGCTTTTTCCTTATCATATGCCACGTCGATTACCGGAATCTTACCAGCGATTTCAGCTGTGTATTTCTGCGCTGTCTCATCAGTAAAATATTTCATTAATGCCAGGCAGGCTTCCTGGTTCTTCGTGGTAGCACTCATTACAAGGTTGTCTGTCTTAACGATCATACGGTTAGGATCTGCTCCGCCTTCTATGCCGGGGAAGCTGAATACACCGCATTTTGCCTCGAATTCCGGGTTATTTCCGTTAATCTGTCCAATTGCCCAGGAACCCTGAACCAGCATGGCGGCTTCTCCGTTATAAAAGGCAGCCGTTGCCTGATCATTGGAATCCCCTGCTGCAGTTTCCTGAAAATACTTGGATAGCTCCACCAGTTTATTTCCTGCATCAAGAAAGGTCTTGTCTGTCCAGTCAAGGGTTCCTTCGTTTACACCTTTTAAGTTGTCCGGTCCGCCCTCACGGTCACAAAGATAACCGGCTATCATAGACAGGCACCAGGCTGTTCCGGCCGAACAGGAAATCGGTGTATATCCGGCTTCTTTCAGCTTCTTGCAGGCTTCAATCCACTGATCATAGTTTGCAGGTACCTCTACGCCCGCTTTTTGAAACATTTCCGTATTATAGAATACCAATGCTGCTGCAAAGTTGGTAGGCACTGCATAAATCTTTCCGTCATAGGTCATACGCTCAAAGATACCTTCTGTAAAATTACTATACCAATCCTTTTCACTGGTTTTAAGAATATCCGTTAAATCCGCTGCAACACCAGCTTCCACATATTGGGTAAGATTTGGACCGGGACTACATATAAACACATCAGGACAGTTCTTGGAGGCAATCAAGGCATTCAGTTTGGTATCATATTCCTCCAGATTTGTGGTAACAGCCGTTACATGGTATTTATCCTTGTAATCCTCATTGAACCTGTTAATAACATCAGCATAACCCAGGGAAATCAAATCCTCTGTTGCTGTCAGATCATCCCAGAACATCCATTTGATCTCCTGTACTTTCCCGTTTGAAGCATTTGCGGCCTTATCTCCTCCGTTAGCGTTATTACCTCCGCACCCCGCGAAGGAACCGCATACTATTACCGCTGTGAGAAGTACTGCAAGAACTTTTTTCTTAAACATAAATACATAACCTCCTACTCATTATTAATTGTGGTAAGTAAACCCAATATTCAGCCTAACCTTTAAGCAATGAGTAAAGTATAGCAAAGCAATTACCCATTTTCTTCCAAATAATTGCTCATCTACTCCTAATTCTTGCTATAAACATGAGTACGATATAAAACCTTATTTACTCCGCGTTATCTATAGTGCTTATACTAACTTGATTTTCCTTGTAAGAAATATACAAAATAACCTTTCTTTCTTATAGTACAAAGGTATATACTAGGTATATACTCTATTATGGTTCTAAAAAAATCGCAACTTTTAAGAAACCCACTTCCTGTTCTGTACAGACGCTCAACTTTTTGTTTATCATACATATTTTTAAGTACGGTGTTACTTGCTGCCTGGTTAGCAATCCCGCAAAACCACCATGGAGTTTTAAACATTGAAAGGAATTTTCAGATACTCTTAGTTAAACAAAAACTTTATTTAAACTATATAGTAAGGGGAGCGAGGTCATAATTATGATAGAAACCTTGAATGGAATAAAAGAAACCGTTAATTTTAAGACCAATACGACCATAAGGCTTTATGCCAATGAGGACTGTGAAGCCTATCCCAGCCATTGGCATGCTCCTCTGGAAATCATCATGCCCATTGAAAACAGTTACCGAGTCACCTGCTGTAAGACTTTGTTTACTTTACGAGAGGATGATATCCTGATCATTACTCCGGGAGCCGTTCACAGTATGGAAGCTGAGATTGGAAAAAGACTTATATTTCAGGCAGATTTTACTCTTCTTCACGGAATAAAAGAATTAGAAGCAACTTTGTCCATTATTTCTCCTGCTCTTTTGATTATTCCCGAGGATAAAAAAGAAGCCCATGATAGCATCAAAGAGCTTCTTTACGAAATATCCGAAGAATATTTTAATGATATGTCTCTCAGTGAAGCTTCTATTTATGCGAAGCTCCTTGAGATCTTTGTACGTATAGGCAGAAGTTATTCTCCTAATCTGAATTGCTTTAACAGCAGGCTTAATAAGCAGCGGGAATATACCGAACGTTTTCTGTATATCTGCAGCTATATCAGTGAACATTGTGCGGAAGACATAAGCCTTGATAAGGCTGCAGCATTATCTGGCTTCAGCAAATATCACTTCAGCCGCCTGTTCAAACAGTTCACCAATGTCTCTTATTACAAGTACCTGAATAAAAAGCGCATCGAAGCAGCTGAAAAATTATTGGCTGATAATGAATTAACCATTACAGAAGTATCCCTGCGGTGCGGTTTTTCAAGTCTCTCAGCATTTATTCGTATGTTCCGGCTGGTGAAGGACTGCACTCCCACGGAGTTTAAAACCATGTATACCTCTTAGTGGGCTATAACTCTAAATCTTTCTGCTTACCAAAAGATAAGACAGCGGAATACCTTTATGATTCAATTCCTGAAAGGATTCCGAGATATCATAATCAAATTCCTTCAGTTTGGTTATGTTCATCCCATTTTGAATTATTCCATTCATGATATCTGACAGCGTATGTGAATAACTGTAGAAAGTCTTTGATTCATAATCTTTCCCACACATATATCCCATACCGTTATTCTCAATCCAGGGATCTTCTTTAAAATAGGAGTTCACAATTTTTTCAGGCATACTTTCGTTGAAGTTCTCTTCTCCATATACACCAAACATACCTGTTACCGGATGCATCTCATTGATAAATAATAGCCCTTTGGGTTTCAGACAGGCTGCTGCTTTTTCAAAAAATGTCCTTAAATCACGAAACCAGGCCAAAGCCCCTATGGTTATAAAAATATAGTCAAAGCTGTTATTATAACTTTCGTTGATATCTCGTATATCTGTTGCGATAAAAGTACAGTTTAAGCTTAATTCCCCGGCTTTCTTATTGGCAAAGGCAATCATATTTTCTGCAATATCAAAGCCTGTACCACTAGAGGCCCCCAGCTTCATAAGTCCCATCAATTCCCTTCCGTTATTGCAGCAGAACTGTGCAATTGACTTACCCTTAAAATCATACTGGGTAAGTTCCTCTGCCAGCACTCCTTCTATAAATGGAAGGGTCTCATTTGCCAGGCGGGAATCAATATCATCTCCCCAGCCTTCCTTGTGATTATTAAAGGCCTCTTCCCAGGCCTCTTTATTATTTATGGTATAATCCATTATAAATTCCTCCCTGTTTAACAATTGTATAGCTTAACTTATATTACCACACTTGGTGCCACCTGTTTAGTTTCAGAAATTCTTTAAATAAATTAATACACAAATCAAATATTAATTTATAGGATTTGCAATACATGAGAAAAGGGCCGCCTGTTGGCGGCCCTAAAACTTTATTTAACTGTTACTTTGATCTTTTGTATATGTTTTCCGTAGGTTATCACCACATAATCCGTACCTTTTGATACTGCTTTGGCTCTGCCGGTGGTCTTATTGATATCAACTATGGATTTTTTTGCAGTGGAATAAGTTATGCTGTTCGCAGTGTATCCATAACCTTTTACAGCAAAGGTAAATATTTCACCTTTCTTCATGGAATTCGTTTTCAGCACTACCTCTATATACGCCTGCTTTACTGTTACTTTTTTAGTAAAGGTCTTTGTTATGCCGCTAATGGTCGCAGTAACTGTTATGGTAGCAGCTCCAATACCTTTGGCAGTTATTTTACCTTTGGAGTCTACTGTGACTGCTTTTATGTTGCTTGACTTATAGCTTATGCTCTCTGTAACCGCTCCATTAGCAATTGCTGCCTTTACCGCCTCCGGAATTTCCAGCTTAACCGTTGTGGTACTTCCGGTATTCCCGCCAAAATACAGCGTTGCTGATGGAACTGCAGCCTTTAGCTCCTCCAATTCACTCTCTAAAGAAAGCTTATCTTCTAAAACAATCACATAATCAGAAGCATGAACAAACTGAAAAGAGGTGTTTCCTTTTGCATCGACTTTGTTTATGGATTGAAGTTTTAGAGTCTTAGTCAGCGGGTCATAATAATACAGACTTGCAAATTTACCAGCGTTACTCTCCTTCAATTGAATCTTTAGCGCTGCCTGGAAGCCGAATTCACCGCTATGAGCAAGCTGTAAGGGAACATAAGGTTTCTCACCGGCTGTTTCCTGAATAAGTGAACCCGGTATTGCAGCTTTATTAAGAAGGATTTTAAGATTGACGGCTGCCAGGTTCTTACCAGTTATATCCTTTCCGTTAATAATCCAGCTAAAACCGTCATATTGCAGTTCCACACTGATATCTTTTCCTTTAATAGCTGACAGGGCTTCTTTGGGAAGGACGGAATCACTTCCTGGCTGGATTACGATATTTTCTTTCTGCCCTTCCTCTGCTGCCTGTCTCAGGTATTTTGCAATATCCTCCCAGCCTTTTATATTATCTGCGCCTTGGATTCCTGGGTCTGTTGTCGGACCAGGTGTTTCTGTAGGAATCACTGTAACCGTTGGTGTGGGTTCTGCTGAAGGTGTTGCAGTTATCCCAGGTGTTACTGTAGGTGTTGGCGTCCCTGTAATTACAGGTGTTACTGTAGGCGACACCGTAGCTGTCGGGGTTACTGTTACTGTAGGTGCTATGGTTGGGACTACAGTAGCTGTGGGTGTTGGGCTAAGTGTTGGGGCTACAGTTGGTGTGCTTGTCGGGGTTGGTTCTGCTGTCGTTGTCGGTGTTGCTGTTGCTGTCGGTGTTACTGTTGCTGTCGGTGTAGTACCTGCTTCTGATACCTGCCTGATAATAATTGCGTTCAACCTGGAGGTATTTCCCGTAGCAAAATACATGGAAAGCTGCCCATCGGTCACAATTACATTGCTTACACTTCCAATATTATAGGTATTTGCCGCATTGCTTACTGTAAACACAGAGGTCGCATTCTCTACAGTTACCTTCACACTGCTTTTGTTTGCGGAACCAGAAGAAAAGTCAATTTTATAAGTACCATTAGGAAGGTCAACCAGGAATGTCTGCCCATCAGGAAGTACGAAATCCGTATATACCTTGGCAGGAAGTATTCCCTTTTGTGTAAACACCTCCGTACGTCCTTCAATTATTGCAGCGCTATTACTAAACCCATAACCTTTGGCAGTTGAATACTCAATTCCCAGCTGCTCTGCCGTCTTTTTAGCACTTTTTGCATTTACGGTAACTCCGGTCCATCCGCTTTCAACATTACCGGTACTGATACCAAAGTCAAATCTCCATAATGCCTTATAGTCTACATATACGGTAATAGCAGCTGTCCCAGAGTAGTCTGCAATAGTTCCGGTAACTGTTATATTGCCCACGGTCTTAAGTGATTCAGCCGCTGCCTCTGTATTCCAGATAACAGGCACGCTTAATTTATCACCTGATTTGAAATTTGCATTTACTGCTGTGGGAAGCAGGGCCTTTAATTCGGCTTCCGTACTGTTAAGTTCCGCTTCAACACTTTGGATTTCATCAAGGCTTACAATGTAATCCTCTTTAACCTCTACCTTCATCTTTACAGTTCTGGTACCAAACTTTCCGTCAGAAGTCTTTAACTCTGCCGTTGTTCCCTCTGCTTCATAAATACCAGTATGTGATTTATCAACACCTGTGATATCCCAGGTAACTGCTGCTTCCTCTGTCGTACCGTTTAAGAAATGGAAGGTAACCTTTGCGGGGAGAACGATGGAGGTTTCATTTTTTACAAGATAATGGGTATAATAAGGTTCTGTCTCACTGGTCTTTGTATATCCCGCAAATTCATATCCTGTAATAATATTCGGTATTACCGTTATGGTTTTCGTAATTTTAAGTGTATAACCATTTACAGTTGCTATTACCTGATAGGTCCCCGGCTCTTTCAGGTTCAACTCTGTAACATCCCAGGTAACGCCGGCTTCTGTTTCTTTGTCATTTGAGTCTATTACCTTTATGGCTGCCGGCAATAGTGCCGCCACTCCGCCTGCAGGCACAGGGGTATCTTCTACTAAGTCCTCAAGTTCAAAGTCTACTATTGAAGTCAAATCCACTGCAGTCTTAACCTCCAAGGGTAATGACAGATAAGAGGTCTTTCCTTTTATTACTGCTGCTATGCAATACTGATAAGCAGTATCGGAAGCCGCCGTCAGATCCTTATAGGTAAGAGTATCTTTATCCACCGTGCCAAGGAGTTCAAAAGCCCCCTGCTGTCCTGTTCTTCGCAGTATCTGATAGCCTTCTGTCTCATAACCATAGATACTATCGGAAGCTGACGTAAAGTTAAATTCTACGGAATGGATACCAGCTTCCTTTAAGCTCAGCTTTGCAGTCTGCACTCCTTCTGTCAATAAATAGTCCAGATTGGCCGGCTGGTTATAGCCTACATTCTGCCAGGCGATACCCATACGGTAAGCATCATTTTCCATAAGGCAGGGAATAACATAATCCGTATAGATAGTTGAAGTATATATCCTGATCTTACTGTTATCCGCAGAGGTTCTGGCTATGATTTCCTCTCTCCAGTCACCCAGAATATCTGCTACCAGTCCCAGATTACCTTTCGTACCGTTGCTGGTATAAACCTCAGTACTTTCAAAGAGTTTTTCCGATACGCTGTCTGTATAATTCCATTTAGTGATGTTGGTACTGATAGGTACATAAGCACTGTTGTTAAAGCTATGGTTCTGTAATTCGCTTAACAAATCCCCGTCCCAGAAAAGTGAAAAGTTCACATCCGGTGTTCCATTGGATATCTTAATAAAATTCTCCAGGGTTGACAGGGAAGAATAAAGTCCTCCGTCCGTACCGTCCCAGGCAGGATTTGCCCACATTTCCGCACCTTCATAGCGAGGATCCACATCTGCTGCTACACCACGTCCGGTATCTACACCGGTAAAATACCCCCATAACACTTCGCCGGTTTCCGCATCATGTATCTCTACCTGGTATTTGGCATTCGAATGCTCATGTACAGAGAAGATTTCAAGTCCAGGATTGGAAGGAATCCAGTCGGATACGTGCATGGCATCTCCATGTCCTAAACCGGTGGCATATTTTAAGCTTCCGTTATGGTCTACGATCAGGGCACCATATATAATCTCATCTTTCCCGTCATGATCCAGGTCATTTACGGAAAGTCCGTGATTACCCTGGGCTTCTGTTTCACCATATATACTTACCGGATAATCATTGGTATCAAATTTCCATCGCAGCTGAAGCTTATCGCCGATTCCGTCGTTATTGGTATCCACAAAATCATAAGCGGTCAGGCAGGATCTGGTATAGTATCCGCGGCAGAACACAGCACTGGGCTTCTCACCATCCAGATAAGCAACTGCTGATAAGAATCGGTCTACACGATTGCCATAAGCATCTCCCCAGGCGGAAACATCCCCTCTTACAGGTACATATTCCGTGGTATCAATAATCCTTCCGGTTTCACCGTCAAAGATTGTCAGATATTCCGGTCCGTTTAAGATATAACCGGAGGTATTCCTATAATCATTGGAACTGCTGACAGAAGAGGTAGGTAGTGCTGAAGCATTTACAGCTCCTACATATCCGGTTTCAGTAAGGACATTGTTCACATTCTGGTAAGAGGTGCTGCCGTCGGCAGTTTTACAAATCAGCTCTGCACTGCCGTCACCGTCAAAATCCCATACCTGATACTGGGTATAATGGGCACCGGAACGAATATTAACTCCAAGGTCTATTCTCCACATTAGAAGGGCTTCTCCTGTAGCAGGATTGATATCGTAAGCATCCAGTATGGTAGTACCGGTATAACCGGCTCCGGAGTTATCCCTGGCATTGGAAGGATACCATTTGACTATAAGTTCATAAGCGCCGTCTTTATCCAAATCTCCTACGGACATATCATTGGCCGTGTAGGTACAGCTTGTTCCGTCGGGCATTATCTGGTCTTCTGGTTTATCCAGCTGCATTTCTATGAAATAATTGTCCCAGACAGCCGTTGCTATCGCTTCTATGCCTGATGTACCATCGGAACTTCCTGTTACTTTATATACATCAGCGGAAGTACCTAACGCATCCACACAATTTGTTACAGAAAGACCGGAGATTAATATCTCATTATTTTTATAGACTGTAAAGGTAGTATTCTCTGTATCACTCTCTAAAAGTCTCCAGCTTAAATACACCCCTGAGGTAAGTTCATTCCCTTCTGTATCCTTTGTGGTTACATTGATTTCACCACCCTTATCTCCTGACAGATCGACTGCTACCAGACCTCTGTCAGAGAGCACCTCTGCTTTCTGTCTGATAAGGGAATCTGTTATGGGAGTCTGCAAGGCATCGGATTTCTCCCCTACACCGCCTTTTCCTACCGCTTCCACTTTGTAGTAATAGTGAATATTGGTATCCAGGTCACTGTCAGTATCCGTATAGGAAGGTGCCGCTGCTTCTCCTACTTTCTGAAAGCCGTTAAAGCCTTTTGCTCCTTCTGCTTTGTCAGAGCGGTAGATGTTATAGGAAATTGCACCATTTACTGCCTCCCAGGAAATTACGATATTCCCTTCTGCTGCTGAAACACAGGTCAGATTAACCGGTTTAGCCGGAGGTGGTGAATTAGAATCTGTCATTTCGATGGTTAAGACAGAGCTGGCTGCCGATTCTGTACCATCAGCTGTTACAGCCGTTACATAATACTGTCTGGTCTCACCGATGTTGGCCACCATTGCCCTTGCGTCCAGAGATTCCCTGTCGGCTGCCGCAATGGACTTAACAACAGTAAAGTTTAAGTCCGTGGAAGCTTTCTGATATACCTTATAGGAAACAGCTTCGCTTACTTCACCAAAGCTTATAAGGAAGGTAGCATTCCGCTCGGTAAATTCAAGTTCTGAATAGGATACATTGGCCGGTGCCAGTAATAAAGGTGTAATTTCCATGCCATTTATATAAGCATTGGTACCTCCTACTCCTAAATTTAACATTCCATCCGTAACCCTGACCACAGCACTCAAGGTACCGATTGACTGCCTTGCAGAAATTGTTCCAATAGCTGCTCCTTCTGCTGTGTAGGAGGCTTTAATGGTACTGGCGGTAGGCAGCAGATCACCTGCATATATTTTCAGTTCATAATCACCGTTCGGTAATTTTACCGCAAATTCACCTGCTCCCAGACAGAAATCATCTGTCATGGCATTGGAATCGGCATTGCCGTTATTTCCGCGGTACCGGCCGCCATTAGGCGCGGTAATCCAGCCGTATCCCAGTGTCTCAGAATAGAGCTGGTTGCTGGTTACCTGATTCCAGCCCGCGAGTACCGGGTCAGAGGCCACATTGTCAAAGTCGTATCTATACTGTGCAGATTTGGTGGTTACAGCGAATTTCTCCGAGAACTCACCTAATCCGAACTCATTAAAGGCTCTGACAGCGTACACATAGGTTCTTCCGCCCACGCAGTTTTTATCTGTATATTTAACCGTAGAACTTACAGAATACTTTTGTGCCGTTGAAAAGTCCACATTGTTTATGTTCTCACCTTCCGTAAGTTCTTTACGGTAGATATAGTACAGCTCCGCACCTTCCGCACTGTTCCAGTTAAAGCTTACACTGGTTGCTCCTACCGTAGTAACCGTCGTTCCGGTAACTGCTGCCGGAAGGGTGGTGGGAGCATTAAGCTCTACTGCTCCTTTCAATGCATCAAGCTGTGTATCGTTACTGTAGCTTCCAATCAGCTTTGCCACACATTGGGCAAACTTATATGCGCCATAATATTGAAGATGGGTAGAATCTGAAACACCACCGGCATAAGCACCTTCATAATCGCCGGCTGCCAGATGCAGGAATAAAGACTTGCTGCCCTCCACGCCAATACTTTCACACAAGGCCAGGGAAGCACCCGTTAAGTCCAGTACCGGAACTCCCTGGGCTGTGCCTAAGGTTAACATAGCCTGCCTGTAACTTTCAAAGTCACTGTTAAAGGTTCCGTCAGCCTTCGGGCTGTACCTGGCTACCGGCGTTACCAGTACAGGGGTAGCTCCTCTCTGTCTGGTCCCGTCTATGTAATACTGTAAAGCCTCCGGGAACTCTGCCGGTGACACATAACGATTTGGCCTGGAGGTTGTGGCATCATTATGTCCCCATTGCACCAGTACGTAATCACCGGGTTTTACGTCCTCCAGGAGGTCATCCAGTTTCCCTTCATCTATAAAGGACTTGGAGCTCCTGCCGCCGATTGCCCTGTTTTCAATTACAACGTTTTCGGTTTCATAGGTCTGGGCCTGGCTGTAGTTACAGTCAGCTGTTTCATATTCGCCTACAAAGCTGCCAAAGAAATTGTGCAGTACCTGACCCCAGCCGGTCTGAGGATAATAGTACGAATCATAAGTCTGCACTGTAGAATCCGAGGCAATAAATATTGTCGGTTTCGCTGCTGTTCCATTGGTTGCCTGCCTGATTACGGATACCTTACTTACATATACCTTACCGGGAACTGCTGAAGCTTCCTGGGTGGCACTGCTGGCTGCCAGGAATTTCAGATTCAGCTGTCCGTCCACCAGTACCGCAGTTATGGTTGATGTTACCGAACCTCCCGGAACTACCGTAATACCGGAGGCTTTTGTAATATCCTCTGCCTCCAGATATGCGGTATAGGCTGTATCTGTTGGATTTACCAGAGTGATGCCTACATTGTAATCGGCATTCTCAAGATCCATACTGAATTCCGAAGTATTTTCATAGGTGTATACACCATAACCGCTGCTTTCTGTTTCTGTCCACACCTTCCCCGATATTTCCAGTACGTCTGCACTTATTGCTCCTCCTGACACAGTATTTACATATCCGGCTGCTTCAGTATATACCGGATCTCTTGGGTTATATACCCCGCTAACCCAGCCCGCTGCTTCATTTGGATATGCCACATCCCGAAAACCAACTCCCGTATCAGGTGTATACACACTATCCTTTGTTATATCTGTGCCAAAGTTGTATTCGGCAATTAATTGTTCCTCTGCATAATGCGTATAGCCTGACGTGTTCCCACTGATTTCCTGTGCAGCTACCGGCAAACCGGTACCGGCTACATTTCCTGCAATCATGGTTACAGCCAATAGTATGGCAAGCACTCTGCGTTTTCGCTTTTTCATCCCTTTACCTCCAATCATAATTCTTACATACAGGCAGCTGATTAAAGCTTTGCTGCCCTCCGTAAACAAACCCCAAAAAGTTCCTTTCTAAAATTTACAAATCCTATATTAAATCGGATATGTAATATTTTCCATTCAATTTTTATAAAATACTGTTCACTTTCAACTTTGAATAGTGCATATTTTTGTAATTCTAATCTTATATCAATTTTTAACTTGTTTGTTTTTTGTTATTTTTTTGACATTCAGATAAAATAATTATACAATTTCGCTTAAAATACCATCCCCAAAACCAAACATCCATTTTAAGTTGAAAAATGGATGAAATATACTTCACGGAATACTATTTACAAATCTCATTAATGATTTTTACTTGTAATTTTTGAATAAGATAACTATAATTAATTGAGCTATGGATACTTATACAAGAACTACACGAACTTCATCCCATGATTTTGATCTTGAAGAAATATATGAATCTTTGCTTACAGTTATCTTTTGAGTTTCCAGACTTATCAGGCTCTATAGCCGGGCATGTCCAGATTAACCGATTATAACGATTGACAGAAATTAAAATGGAGGCTTACAAATGAAAAAGACAGACACCAAAGACTTGATGTTAAAGGACAAGCTGCTTAAGGGAGTTAAGAATATTTTAATTATAACAGTTGTTGCATTATTCGTAACAGCCGGAATTGCATTACAGATATCCTACGACACAGCCATAAAGGAGAAGGAACAGGGCTTCGATGTGGAAATCAAAACCGCCGTTGATAATCTTATCAGCACCCTTTCAGTTAACTATGCACGTTATGAGAACGGTGAGATAACGGAGGCAGAAGCTTTGGCAACAGCCGAACAGTTAGTCAGGGACAGTCGTTATAATAATGGCAATGGATACTTTTGGGCTGATATGGCTGACGGCTTGTGCGTAGTTCATATGAATCCTGAATACGAAGGTACCATGAGGTTTGAAGCGGAAGACAAAAAAGGTACTTATTACATACAAAATCTTATTAAAGCAGGGGATAACGGGACCTCTTATACAGAATTTTACTTCACCAAACCGGAAAAAGATGGCATCTTTAAGAAAAGAGCTTACACCGAAAAGTTTGAACCTTACGGCTGGTATATCAGCACCGGGAACTATTACGATGATATTAACCGTGAAGTATTTAAGCTCCGAGGCCAGCAGGCCGTTTCCAGTGCTTTGCTGATTCTTATAAGTATTGCCTGTGTTATTATCGGTACAAGAAAGACCAGCAAAGTTATAACAGGTATCATTCAGCCCCTGACACTGGTGACCAAACGACTTCATCAATTGTCCGAAGGTGATGTCCATTCCGCCGGAACGGAAAATATTACAACGAAAGATGAGACCGGGATTCTGGCAGCCGCAGAAAACAGCCTGATTACACAGATGTACTCTATTGTGGAAGACATCACCAGGAATCTCTCAAAAATTTCTTCCGGTGATTTAAGAATTCAGACCGCCGGAAATTATCAGGGTGATTTTATACCTATAAAGAACTCTATCAATGACATTACTTCCTTTCTAAACGAAGCACTGCTCTCCATCAATCAGGCCTCCAGCCAGGTAAAGAGCGGTTCCGTACAGGTTTCCGATATGTCAAAGACACTGGCGGAGGGAGCCAGTGACCAGGCCGGAGTTATTGAGGAGCTGTCCGCTTCCCTGGATGAAATCTCTGCTCATGTAGAGAAAAATACTAAAAGTGTGGACAGAGCCGCGGAATACATAGAAAAGATTATAGATAAAGCGGAAGAAGGTAATGGCCGCATGCAGAACTTACAGACTGCCATGGATAATATCGAACTTGCTTCTGGAAAAATCAGCTCCATTAACAAAGCAGTAGGTGCAATCGCTGCCAGAACCAATCTCCTGGCACTGAATGCTTCCATTGAATCAGCCCGTTTAGGTGCAGAGGGTAAAGGGTTCGCTGTTGTAGCCGAAGAAATGCGCCTGTTAGCAATGCAGTCGGCAGATGCTGTTAACGAAACAGAAAAACTTATCAATACCTCCATTGCAGCAGTTGAAGAAGGTTCAAAAACTACACTTGAAACCGCTTCCTCCTTAAATGATATCAACACCATGATCGACCGTTTTAGAGATATAATGAAAGAAATAGATGGTCAGAGCAGGAAACAAAACAATGAGATTATGCAAATAACCCAAGGCATCAACCAGATATCTGCTATCGTTCAGAATAATGTTGCCGCAGCGGAAGAATGCTCTGCCTTCAGCGAAGATCTAAATACACAGGCAGCTTTATTATTTGAAAATGTAGATAAATTTATTGTGGTAACCTAAGCCATGTCTGAACAATCGTTACTCGTTCCAAATGCAGTGTTTAACCACCCATAAAGTGTGATCCGGTCCGGCACAAAAAAGCTACAGGCACACCCTACAGTTATTCAGCAGTATCCGTATAAAAGGAATCATTACAAATTGGATAATCCGGAAAGAGGTAATTATGAAAACCTATGAAGCAATTGATGTAATCAGTAAAGCTATTATAGCAGATGGACTATGTGAAGCAATTCTTGTAAAAGGCTCCATTGGACGGGGAGATGATGATGAGTTCTCTGACGTAGATATGTATGCGGTTGTTAAAGAGGAACACCTGCAGACCTTTCTGGCAAATAGAATGGAATATCTGGAGAGCTATCTGCCGGTTTTATATGCCAGCCATGTGAATTTTGTTGCAGAACAGATTGTTGCAATCTTTAACAACGGTCTCCATTTCGATTTATATACCGTTACAGCAAACACTCTTCCTCATAGTGACAAAGCCAGGATCATTTACGATCCAGCGGATAAATTCAGTTCCTATGAACCTGAATTTCGTATTATCTCTGTGGAAGAGCTGGTTGAATACTTTAACGAGGCCATGTATTATTTTATAGAGGGCGATGCAGCCTTCAGGCGCGGAAATTATCCCTGGGCACAGCATATTATGTCCAGTACCATCAGCTATAGTGCTATTTTACTCCGCTATCTTTATGACAAGGATTATGCTTATTTAGGGCTTAAGAAAATAAATGAAATCATTCCTGCCGAACAATTTGAGTGGCTTTGTGGCGCAGCTTCGGGAATGAATAAAGAAAGCGCTAATAAAATCATGGATTGTCTCATCAAGATACTGGATTATATCATTGATAACTATCCTACAGAGATATCAGAGAAGTTCAATCTTAAATTTTATTACTGGATAAAAGAAAATATCGGAATATCACTATTCCGGTAAGGTGTGAGAATTTTTATTACTTTTATTACTATCTAGCTAACATTTAAAGTAAAGTCGCATAATATTAGAATTTTGTTAATCTCCAAATTATGTAATATGGAAATCGTATCGACATCAAAATTATAAATATCGATTATATTAACATCAAAATTATGAATATTTAACTCATATTAGCATAAGAATTATGAATATCGTAATCTTATTAACATCATAATTATGAATATCGTAACCATATTAACCATCATAATTATATTAACATATAACTATATCAATATCTTAACTATATCAAAAGCTGCTATTTTAAAGCTTCGCTTCACATTAAATTTGTTGAAGTGATACTTTGAAATAGCAGCTTTTATTCTCTATTCTTGTTCCAGGATACATTTCTTAGGACAGGCAAACTGACAGGCTCCGCAATCTACACAGGCAGTAATATCAACCCTCCGTTTTCTATTCTCCCCCTCTTTGATACATCCTACCAGGCATACTCTCTGGCAGGTACCGCATCCAATACATTCATTCTCATAAATAATTCTGGGCATACTGCCCTCCTTAAAACGATTCTTTACAGTGTCTGTTTGCAGGCTTCTACTGTAATTTCCAATACTCTGGTAAGGAAAGGATATTTCTCCTTCATTCTGCCAAAGTCCTCTCCTTCTTTCAGAAATTTAGCTGTTCCTTCCAGTAAGAAGCCTGTCCCCATATATTGATATCCCATTACTTCCTTGCTACCCAGTGTGAGCTTAACCCTGGGATTACTCTTTATATTATTCTCTGTATGAAGCATAGCAGCTGCAGGAATAAGAATTCTATTATCTTCTGTTATGACCAAATAACTGTTCCAGGTATTTACTACATGTGCTTCATTATCTGCACAGGTTACTATGGATACCACTCCTTCATGATTTAATACTTCTAAAAATTTTTCTGAAAACATTTGATTATCCTCCATTCGATTTCTTGAATTGATGTTAAAATAAATTTAGATTGGTTATTTATGTAATTCCTGGTGGTATGCTATTACCGACAACTGCTGAAAGATATATTGAATCAAATCGCAGATACATATAATCGTCGATAACTGTTATCTTTAATTATATTATAATGTTTCTGCTCATTTGTCAATCTATTATTTTTAGTTTTATTTTTATTTGCTGACAACTTGAGATGTTGAGATGTTTTTAACAGCTTCAAATATGAAATCAAATTTATATACTATCCATTTTATTTATAAGTGTCTCTTGAAGGAATGTTCTGATTAGGCTATTATTATATGGTATAAAGTGCGCGGGACGCACGGATTGGAGATAATATGAAATTTTCTGTTGGTGTAGAGTATGCAATGCATTGCTTATTATATATGGTTAATTCGGAAGCTGGAAAGTCCGTCGGTATAAAAGATCTGGCAGCTTTTCAGGGAATCTCTGAAACCTATTTGTCCAAGGTCTTTACGAAATTAAGTAAAGGAGGCATTATAAAATCAATTCCAGGTGTCAACGGAGGTTATGCATTAGCACGTCCGGCAGAAGAAATAACCTTCTGGCATGTGGTCGAGGCGGTTGAAGGAAACGAGTCTTTCTTTCAATGTGCGGAAATCAGGCAGAACAACATTCTGCTGGATAAAGATAATCTGCCCGACACACACACACAATGTCCCTGCTTAATCAAAGTGGTTATGCTGGAGGCCGAAAACGAAATGAAGAAGTATCTAAGTACCAAGACTATTGCCTGGCTCTATAACGAAGTATATCATAAGATACTTCCCAAAGAATTTGAGACGGCTACCCTAGAATGGTTTAATAATACGAAAAAATAATGAATGGAGCAGCACAAACGGAAGGATATATGCTCCTGTTTGAACTGCTCCTTTGTTTTATAATTCCATAAGTTCCTTCAGCGCAGAAATATCATAAACCGGCCTTTGGCAGCTTCTGTTCTGACATAGATAATAAGCTGTCCTGTCTTCTACCGGATAATCTTTGGTAAAAGGAATCAGTTCACCAAGCTGCTCTGCATTCTCTGTACTCTTTACCACAACACTTAAACCGGGAAGATAATGACGGTTTAATAACTCCTCTAAAGCTGCTGTATCTCCGTCTTTTGTGACACATACCAGCTCTTTACCGGGCTGTATGAAATCAAGCATAGCTGAGAGTGTGAAACTGTGTGACAAGGGATGATCAATAACCCCGGAAAGATACTTTATCTGAAGCTCAGCTGAATTTATGAATTCCGTATCTCCAGTCAGATCCCCAAGCTTCTTTAATACAAATGCTGCCGCAGAATTACCGGAGGGTATAGCATTATCATCTACTGCTTTGGGCCGGTAGATCAGACTTTCACTGTCTTTCGCACTTAAATAAAATCCGCCTTCCTTTTCATCAAAGAAGAAAGCAAGCATTGTCTTTGCATAACTGACTGCAAGCTTAAGATACTGAATATCAAAAGAAGCTTCATATAAGGTTAGCAATGCAAGACAATAAAATGCATAATCCTCAAGATGTCCCTCTCCTTTACTGCTGCCGTCTCTGTAACGTACTTTTAGACGCCCTTTCTGAGATAGATGCTCTTCAATAAAGGCAACCCCTTTTTCAGCCATTGAAAGATACTTTTCTTCTTTTAATACTCTGTAGGCTTTGGCACAGGCTGTTATCATAAGACCATTCCAGGAGGTGAGAATCTTATCATCCTTGTGAAGCTCTGTCCTTCCCAAACGGTACTTATAAATCTGGGGGGTCAGAGCATCAATTCTTTCCTCCAGAATGGTCTCAATGTTACCAAGTTCTAGCGCAGGGATTCTATTCGGAATGTTCATTCCTTCAAAATTACCCTTTTCTGTTATATCAAAGTGTTCATTAAAGTACTCTCCATCTTCCTTGCCCAGTAACTGTACTGCTTCCTCAGGCAAAAAGGTATAATACTTCCCTTCCTCTCCCTCACTGTCTGCATCCTGGGCACAGAAGAAACCGCCTTGGCTGCTTCTAAGCTCCCTTTCCACATAAAGCAGAATTCTCTCTGCAATTTCACCGTAATGTTTCTTTCCTGTCAGCTGCAGGCATTCAAGATAGGAAAGGGTCAGCAGGGCATTGTCATATAGCATCTTTTCAAAATGAGGCACCAAAAAGACTGAGTCTGTAGAATATCTGGAGAAACCGTATCCTATATGATCAAATATTCCGCCCCGATACATAGCATCCAGTGTCTTTTCTACTATAGTGAGTACTTCTTTCTCTTTGTAATAATGGTAATATTTAAGCAGGAACATCAGATTGTGAGGTGTAGGGAATTTAGGCGCTCTGCCAAAACCACCATTGGTTTTATCAAAATACTTCTTAAAAGCTGCTGCACCGGAGTCCGTCAGCTCTGTCAGGTTAACTTCTGATTTTATATGCTCCTTCTGCTGCATGGCCTCCATAATTTCATCACCGGATTTTAACAGCTCTTCTTTTGAATTATCCCATGCTTTTCTGACCGCTCTTAGCAGATCTGTAAATCCGGGCATATTATACCTGGAGTGCTTTGGAAAATAAGTTCCCGCATAAAAAGGCTTCTGATCCGGAGCCATAAAGATACTTAGCGGCCACCCGCCTTCTCCTGTAAGACTTACACAAGCTGTCATATATACATTATCAATGTCCGGTCTTTCTTCTCTGTCCACTTTTATTGCTACAAAATTCTCATTGAGGTATTCGGCAATTTCCTTATCTTCAAAGGACTCATGTGCCATTACATGGCACCAGTGGCAGGTACAAAAGTTGAACCAAAGTTAGCTATACCCAATAGACAGGAATATAGGTTTATTCTCTTCTTTTGCTTTCTGAAAAGCTTCTGCACTCCACGGATACCAATTCACAGGATTATACGCATGTTGTAACAGATATGGTGACTTCTCATTAGCTAGTCTATTGGGTACTGTATTTGTTCGGTTCATTAAATCACCCCCTTAAAATTTATTTGAGAATAGTATAACATCAATAATAGGAATTATACCGAAAAAACATTAAATCACAGATAACAGTATCCTAGAAAGGGATAGGTAACAGTATATGAAAACTAAGTAATTAAACATTTCGTAAATTTACATATTCTGACTTTACAGATTAACAGATGTGATCAGAGGGTAATAATAGGGGAGGAGGGTGTTATAATATTACATAGTCAATTAATTCATAGTCAATAATACCTATATATATTACATAAAACGTATATAATAATTAATAGACATGCATTATGTCACTGGTTAATTTTTGTACAAGAGTTTAGGGAGATTTAATATGATAATATTTAAGATACCAATTGCTTTTATAATTATATGATTTTTCAACTTGGATTTCCGCAGTCAGCCGCAGAAATAATTGCGTGGGCAATTACAACATTTTTCTTATAAAAGGTTAGGACAAATAATAATATGGAAAATATAAATTTAGAATTATTACACTATCAAATTAAACTGCTAAATACAATGGTTGCAAGTACAGATAATTTTAATTCTCATTTTTTTAGCTTTGTAATAGACCATAATATAACAGAAACACAGACAAAATCTATTATGCAAGGATTGGTACTTTTAAAGGACAGAATGCGTTATGAAAAGATATCTGACGAATATAAAACTTTGTATAGTGACAGTGAAGTTCTTAAAATGTTTGACAAGAATATTCCACCATCATTTTCAGAGTTTCAGCAACTTGTACATACTGTAATTGGTGAGGATATTAGCGCAGAGTATCTTTTAAAAAGTCTTATTATGCAGGGCATTAATATAGATGTATGTCAAGCCTTGCTAGATAGTAAAGATAAATAAGAGTGGTAATGGAGCTTCACTGGAAATACAAAAATGCAGCGTAAAATTTTATAACAGAATTGGAAAGGTAAAGGACAGTGCTTCCAGTGGTATGGGTGCTGTCCTTTTTCTGTATATAACAGTAAATATCAGTTTATAGCAGTGTTTACCCAAGATTAAATTTGCTGTATGTACGTGGAAATAGCAGGATTGCTGATAACTGCTCCCTACTTCCACCGTTGGCAGGGTCTTACAGTTATTCCAGTTTTCAACAGTAAAAACAGAGTTATACCGTCACATACTGGAACTGTCATATGTATTTCAGAACCTTCTTATACTATCCGCAAAAATTGCTCTTCTGAAATAGTTATGATATGTTCCTCTTTTAATTTATCTAAATAATCCACCCAATCTTTTGTATATTCAACGGGATTTATTTTAATAGCATATTCGCAATATGCTATTTCACGGCCTTTCGTGTCAAAACCCAAAGGCGCCAAAAAATAAACCTTTTGATTCTCTATCAAGTCTGTACCAAAGGTATTGATAGACCAAAATTTAATGTAAAATAGATTTTTTGCCATATACTGCTTGTACCAATCAGGCTGATCTTTTGGTGCTCCGCAAACATATATTTCATCTCGTCCTAATAAATGTCTGGCTTCCAAAGGTGAAAGTGCAACACCATTTTTATCGGTAAAATAGGCATTGTTATTCGGATCGAAAAGCACCCATTTATTCATTTCATTAATATAGACCATAGAAACAACATGGGTATCAACATCATTTGGGCTATATGGCTTACAATGGATAGTTCGTGCAATTAACCCCGAAGCGAGACAGCACTCCGTGAATACAATCGCTATATGATAGCAAAATATGCCGGGTAAGCGACCTTTGCCGAAGGAGTAATTTAATATAGAAACAGAGTCTTTTGATATATCAACCTCTCCACCACCGCCGCAATGAGGTACATTGTCATATACCCATTGCATCAAATTTATAGCTTTTGAAAAGCAATTGCCACCACCTGCAATTTCTAAAACATGATATTTGCTGCGTAATAATTCAAAACCAGGATTTTTAACATCATGCTCAATTATAAAATTATCACAGCTTGATTGCGAAAAATTGTCAAATACCCTTAATGCACCTGTGAGCAATAAATATTCGCTGTTCATTTTATTTCACTCCTAAAGTTAATTTAAATAAATTCAAAAATATGTAAATATTATAAGTATTATATATGGAAAAATCAAGTAATTATCAAATCCGTGATACACATTTTGTAAGAACCGGCTTTTATCTGCTCGGATTATATGCGTTTTGCAGGGAAAACGGAGATAAAAGTATAGAAATGTAATGTTATGGAAAGAGCACCGATCGTATTCGAATATTACTGTTTTTGACACAGGATAGTATATATGATAATATGAAAATCGGTAAAATAATGAAGAAAGGAGCTGATGCTATGTTTATTAATATTATTGAGGTGAGAACGTATTAAATTATATTAGCCGATTTACCAAGGTTAATTTACTTCTCTCTCAGCATGAGGAGTTAAATATGAATTTATCAAAACCTTTTGAGACAAAACGAATGAATTTTCGTTTATTAGATATAAATGATACAGAAGTGGTTTGCAGGCAATTTTCTGATGCAGATATGTGCAGATACTTTAGTGAACCTCCCTGCAATATGCAGGAGGCAAAAGAAATAATTGAACATTACCAGAATCCGGAGGGAAAAGATAATCTGCGGTATGGTATGTTTGATAAATTAAGTAATTCCTTTATCGGAACATGTGGTTATCATTACTGGGATAAAGAACTTAAACAGGTTGAGATTGGATATGATATATGGAAGGACTATTGGAAACAGGGTTATATGTCCGAGGCTTTGCCGGTACTCCTTGCTATTTGTTTTACACAACTTGGTGTTGATTGTATCTATATCCTTACACACCCTGAAAATTATGCTTCTCAGGCTACTGTCAAAAGGTTTGGTTTTAAAGAATGCAGTTTCCGCAGATTTTCAGATGATGATCAAATATGTATGGAATTGCTGTCCTCTGAATGGAAGTCTGATAACAATTAATTTAAAGCCGCTTATCAATGTGATATGATTCCTTTAAAGTAGATAGATTAAATATAAAAATCTGTTACTTTGAGGAATCATATCACTAGAAATAAGCGGCTTTCTCTTTATCCTCATCATAGGCATGACCCGAATGCTGTTGCGAAGATCTTCTGTTGTAACGTTTATCAATTAATGAGAATCTTTTCTTATATATTATTGATGTGGCTTTAAAATATGGCCACAATTCTCTGGAAGCATGCACTTTGTTAGTCTCAGAAAGTATCCACGTATTACCTTTCAGATTTCATAGTTCCATGTAAACTTCCATTTATATTTCATGTATATTACGAGTTCCAGTTACTATATTGTGACAATTTAAGTATGGTAAAAAACATCAAAAATATTTGTCCTTATTGTTATATAATAGTACTGTAACTTATGTAGCGCTATTATAAGTCTATTACTTCGTTGGAAATCTAAAAGTTGATAATTATATATTGCTGCTAATTTAAAAGCATAGAAGGGACCTGATATAATGATAAAGGTAAGAATTGAAAAAAAGCCAGCTTTTCAAGTAATTGGAAGAAAAATATGGATCTCCGGCCAGGAGAATGAAATCTTCGGTGAATTCTGGCAACATTCCAGGGAGAACGGTCTGATAAACAGATTAAAGGAGTTTTATCGCAGAAAGCAAAAGCCAATACTAAACAGTGCTGTCCTTGGAATTTCCTGTGTGGAAAAAGATCCTTCCCTGCGAAGCTTTTATTTCTACATAGCTGCTGAAGCAGATGACCCTGCTACAATCCTTTCTCATAATCCTGATCTGGAACTATATACTGTAGCTGCAAGTGAATGGGCAGTCTTTGAGAATAGAGGAAATCTTCCTGAAGCACTGATTGCTGCTGAAATGTATGCTTTTATGGAATGGCTGCCGGCTTCAGACTTTATCCACGCATATGCACCAGAAATGGAGCTTTATCCCCCTGCCCCTGACAGTAATACTCATAATGACTATGTTGAATTCTGGCTGCCAATTAGAAAAAAATAAAGTAAGGAAACTCTTATGGATTATATTGATAGTATTCAAAAAACCATTGATTATATCGAAACTAACCTAAAGGAAGAACTTGATATCAACAGAGCTATCAGTGAATCCGGCTATTCTCTTACGCATTTTTATCGCATAATCCAGTCCTTTAGCGGTATCTCTCTAAAGGATTATATTCGTAACCGCAGGCTAAGCGAAGCCGCGGTTGCTCTGCGTATGTCCGATAACAGAATAATTGATATTGCTATGGAATACGATTTTCAATCCCAGGAAGTCTTTACCAGAGCTTTTCTCAGATTGTTTGGTATTACTCCCGGACAATACCGCAAGAGCCGTGAAGCTATTACACTTTATGAGAAACTGAATGCCCGTCAGCTATTTATGAGCTTAAACGGACTGTCAATAGAACCCACTATTATTCTCGAGAAGATATTTCAGTTAGTCGGTATTACAAGAACCGTACATCCCGGCTCAGCTGATATCAGTCAACTCTGGGGAGAGTTTCATCATAGCAGTGATTCAATAATAACCCCTTTGAATTCTGACAAATTAATAGGTTTATGCGAATACATGCCGGATATAACGGATGATAGTGAATTTTCCTATATGGCTTGCATAGAAGTCTTAAGTACTGACAACCTTCCCATAGGCATGAATGCCAAAATAATTCCCTGTACAAAATACGCCGTATTTACTCATTCCGGAACAGTGGATGGACTAAAAGAGACTTATGATAAAATATACGGTGTCTGGCTCCCTTTAACAGGCAGCCAGCTTGCAGAGGCTGATACACTGGAGATATATACTTTACAATCTTCAAACAATTATAAGTTGGATATCTATATACCTTTGAAATACTAGGTTCACTTTCACAGTTGCAAAAGGCTGCTGTTTCCTATCCATAAAAGTTGCAACTGCAACCTATAATTAGGATATGAAACAACAGCCTTCTGTCAGTTTTTATTATATATAATTCTTTTAATGGTATCATAAGAAAGATGATATTCCTCCATTAGTTCCTGAATGGAAGAACCTTCAGCTTTTTTTTGTCTTATTTCTTCATTTCTGATCTGTAGTTCTTTTCTTATGGTAGTCCTGCTGCCCCATTTGCAGCGGCTCTCCTTCGGCAGGGGAATGTAGATCAGTCCGCCTCCAAAGTATTTCTGTATTTCTTCTAATACATGATCCGGTAGGATTTCTTTTCCGTTTATATATGACATGGCTTTCGCTCCTTCTGATTGTTTTTATCAGAGAGCAGCACATTTCATATTCATATCTGCGATTCGCTTATGGCTCTATGCAAGGAATCGCTGCACTGACATGTCCTGTGCTGCATAGAGCATTTTTGGTGATTGGTTTGATTTTTTTATATATAAGAGATATTCTAACATTTATTACTCCTCATCTATTAAGCTGTCCCCAGGTTAATTTATAGCTCTATTTTTAGCACTGGCCTTTCTTATCAATAGAACAGAAATCAGCAGCTGGAGTTACTGCTTCCTCTATTGCGACAGGCAGCTCTACATAGTTACCGATGTCAAAGGTCTTCTCCCCATTTTCCAATACGAAAAACGGTATTCCGATTCTTCCGGCCTCTTTCACTTCCTTAAACAGCTCGTCATTATCACGATATGCCAGAAATTCCTTAAGAGTAGCTGTATCACCGGTTATATTCTTATATTCCAGCTCAATATCAGGGAGTGCTGTTAAATCCTTTTTGGCTTTTACACAATCAGGACAGATTTCAGTTCCATATATGGTTACTTTCATATTTACCTCACATTCTGCCGTCTGCAACGGCATAAAACCATGTTCAATCTGTTGCTGATTCTATTGTAACCCTACTCCCTCATTATGTCAATCTGCGTATCAGCATCAGGCTGAAATCCAAGACTTTTATACAAATGAATTGCATTGACATTACATTCATCCGCAGCAAGAAAAGCTCTTACCGCACCATGGGACTTACAGTGGGATAAGGCCTGCTTTATTAGCCTTCTCCCTATTCCTTTGCTCTGGTAATCAGGATGCACCGCAACTTCTCTAATCCAGGCGACCGGTCCTTTCTGGCTATTGATTCCGTAGACTCCTGTAAAACATACTCCAACGATTTCCTTTTCATCGTTTCTTTCAAGCACGACTGCTTTGTGTATAATATCTTCCGTCTTTGTTAGCCATTCTTCAATCCATTCGTGTGTCTGTCCAGTAAATCCTCTGCTCTGTCCCTTGCAGGACATAGTTACTTCAGCGGCTTTAAGGCTCTCATCAACCTGGAGAAACTCCGTATGGGAGTGTTCATTATTAATATCTGATAAATCTGGCTTTGTATAATCCCTGAACTTATCTCTGACTAGGTACCCTGCCTGCGTAAAAGTATCAACCCATTCCTCCGGTATAAATTCCAGATAAAAGTTATGTTCCATTCTGGTTGCTTCTATCACTTTCTGTGGAGATTCCGCTGCCCAGTGATAATGCCTGCTATCTGCCTCACGGTTAAACCCACCGATTAATATCAATTCTTCCGTTTCGATTAACAGCTCATAATCTGCAATATCTTCAAATTCCGTATATGTAAGAGAATGATGCGGATAGTTCCCAAGTGCTTCTTTTACTTTAATAAATGCCTCTTCTTTCATGGTTATGCCTCCTTTTTTTAGCTTAGCTTTATTAGAACTTGAACAGAAAGGGTGTTCCTGCTGCTCTTAGCGGATTTTACAGGCAACTGCAAATCCTCACTCTGTTTTTATTATATCAGGTAAGGAGCATTATTAAAGTTTAAAAACACTTATAACTATTTTTGCTAATCATTTATGATTACATAGTATAACTATATTACACACTTGCAAGCATTTTCTTTCATCCCATAATAGAAAAGGAATCTGTTGAAATATTCTTTTTTTCTGTATATTCCCATGATTGTATTAAAACCATTCTTACTCCATGACCTTATACCTTAAAAAAACGCCATAAGTCAGTCATTACACTTAACTTACGGCGTATCATAGTTTGAATTTTTATTATCCAGTCTTATGATTATTCAGTCTTATGATTATTCAGTCTTTTTATTATTCAGTCTTTTGAAAGGTTCTGATCACAGCCTTTAAGATAACAATTATCAAAAAGCTTGCAACTCCGGTTAGTACAATAGTTCCGCCGGGTTTTAATTTCCAGTAATAGGACAAGGTAAGCCCGGTTACCGTAAAAAATACTGCAAATATTACTGAGAAAATAAGTGTCAGTCTATAGCTTCTGCCAACCTGCATTCCGCAGGCTACGGGTATTACAAGCAGAGATGACACTACCAGCGCACCAACGGTTCTGGAAGCAATGGATATGGTCAGCGCTGTGAGAAGAGTAAATATAAAATTCACTGTCTTAACCGGCACTCCCGCAATTCTTGCCGTTCGCTGATCAAACCCGATAAAGAAAAGTTCCTTATACAATAATAGAAAGGCTGCCAGTACAGATATGCTTACAACCACTACCATTCTAAGCTCCAGATCGCTAATGGCTACAATACTGCCGAAAAGGAAGCTGTTAAAATTACCGCTGCTTTTTGTAAATCCGGACAGTACACCGGCTAGTCCAATGCCTGTTGACATTATAATGGCAATTGCCATTTCTGAATATCTTGGTATCTTTTTCTGTATAAATTCAATACTTAAGGCAGCTACGATGCAGGCACCGGTTGCTCCAAGTATAGGATTTATGCCAAGTAATATACCTATTGCTACACCTGCCAGAGAGGTATGGGATAAGGCATCCCCTATCATGGATTTTCTCTGAAGCACGATGGTCATTCCGATACAGGGTGCAATAATGGCTAATAATACCCCTACCAGAAAAGCTCTTTGCATAAATGAATATTGTAGAATGCTCACGGTCTCACCTCTTTTGTATCAAGCTCCGCCAATCTGCCGTCCTCTAATTTTAGAATTCGGTTAACTCCGCTGCATTCGCTCAAGGAGCCATGGGTTACCATCAGGATGGTCAGCCCCTCCTGATTCAGTTCCTGAAGTATCTGATACAGCTGTTTTATGGATTTTATATCTATTCCCGTTGTGGGTTCATCCAGAATCAGTATCTCCGGATTAACCACCAGGGCTCTCGCTAACATAACTCTTTGCTGCTGGCCTCCGGACAATTCTCCGATCATTGACTTACCAAAGCACTCCATCTGAAGCTTTTGAAGTGCTGCCTGGACCTGCTGTTTATGTGCCTTCCCCGGAAAGCGGAATCTGCCAATCTGCCTGTAGAGATTTGCCATTACGATTTCTTCCACTGTTGCGGGAAAATTCTGATTGGCATAAGTACCGTTCTGAGATACATATCCCAGCTTACCGCTTCGGATATATTTCTCACTGTCCTGACCCATAATCTGTATCTTCCCCCTTATGGGCCTTAATTCTGAGAGAAGAAGCTTAAGCAGTGTACTTTTTCCCGTACCGTTTTCTCCCGTTAGAAGGGCATAATCTCCCTGCTCTATAACAGTTGAAGCCTCTTTTATAATCAAATCCCTGCCATATGCAAATTCTACATTTTGAATATCTATTGCCTGCATCTTGACCTCTGCTGCAAATACCCTTGATTTCTGGTATTTCTGCCTTCTTAATTTGTAAGTATATAAAGATATATCTTTTTGCTTGAAGTACTGGAATCTTATGCCCTGAAAGGAGATAAAAAGAGTAATTCAAGCCATATATACTCTTAACGAGTTTGTTTATCATACATAATTACATTTCATCTCAAAAAGAATGGGAGCTGTTGCACGCAACTGCTCCTACTCTTTAAGTATCTATCTGTTACTGCAAAGCTTTAACCAGGCTTGCAAGATTCTGTTCCATTACGGTAAAATAATCCGCTCCGTTCTTAATATCCTCTTCTGACAGACCTTCCAAAGGATTCAGTACATCCGTCGTGGCACCTATTTCCTTGGCAATGGTTTCTGCCACCTTGGGACTTACAAGTTCTTCAAAGAAAATAACCTTAACCTCATTCTCTTTCGCGAACTGTATAACCTCTTCCATCTTAGCGGGGTCAGGCTCTGAATCCGGGGATAAGCCTTCAATACCTACCTGATTCAGACCATAAGCACTGCAAAGATAACCAAAGGCCTCATGTGCTACTATAATATCCTTATTTTCAAAACCTGTCAAGGTTTCCTTGAATTTTTGATCCAGTTCATCAAGTTTCGCTGCATAGGTTTCATAGTTTGCAGTATAATAATCTTTGTTATCGGGATCAGCTTTTATGAACGCATTTTTGATATTTTCCATTTCAGCCTTGGCATTTAACGGATTCAGCCAAACATGGGGATCCATACCTTCTTCCTCACCATGTTCCTCTTCTTCCTCTTCACTGTGTTCTTCTTCACCGTCTTCATGACCGTGTCCTTCCATCAGTGTAATTCCAGAAGCTGCCTCAACGGTAACAAGGTCTTTATTACCGAGACTGTCAAGTACTGTATCCACCCAGTGTTCCATACCGGCTCCGTTATAGACAAAGACCTCGGCTTCCTCAAGATTCGCAATATCAGAAGCTGCCGGTTCCCAGTCGTGAGGTTCAATTCCCGCAGGAACCATATCAGTTACTGTTACCTTATCGCCTCCAATTTTCATGGCAAAATCATACATGGGATAAAAACTCGCCACAACCTTGAGTTTATCCTCCGTGGTTGTCACTTTACCCTCTGTCTCTTTGTCTATGTTCTTATTGCTGCAGCCGGCAGCCAAAACAGCAACCATTAATACTGCCGTTAAAATATGAAAGATTCTTTTCATTGTAGCACCTCCTGTAAAGTCAATCAATTATTTTGTCTCCCTATGCAGGGTATATTTATGCAAACGGGGACAGTATTTCATAACTTCCATCCTTTCCGGGTGCTTTTGCTTGTTCTTTGTGGTTACATAATTACGGTCATGGCATTCCGTGCATTCCAGTACAATTCTTACTCTCATATACTATCCTTTCCAAAAGCGAACTATTTGCATTTGCGTTTATTGAATTTATAATACCATATAATCTGCATTTGTCAATATATCTTTAGGAGAAAATTTTTTCATATGATTCAATTCTTAACAAAACCCTTTATTTTATCCATGGTTTTACTACCAGCTTTCTAAACAATGCGAATTTCTTTACCCTGTAACACTCCTTCATTTGTGTAAAAAACTATTAGCTATCAACTGATGTTGATAGCTAATAGTTTTTTACACAATACATATGGCTACAAAAAGTACGTTTATATGAGATTATTGGAACTACACCTAAAAATACGATTGCATACCCACATACCCACAGTAAATTTTTCACTTAAGTCTCTTAATTCATATCATGGATGGCATTGCTTCGTGAGAGCCATGATTCTGAATGAAGAGACAGGATTAGGTATTTGAAGTCTTATAGTATAACAATAATATAATTAAAACATTTTTAGGTTATACTCTTCTTGAAAAACACGATTAAATCTTTCAATATCATTCCATACCTTATTATTTACAAAACCACTTGGATAAATTATCCCTTGTTTGAATTCTTTCATTCTATTTTCAACTTCTAACTTAATATTAGGTAAAATAGATGTTATATCTAATTTAAATGGTGATATATCATTTTTTTCCTTAAACAATTGACTAGCAACATATAAAATAACAATATAAACATCAAAATTAGTTTGATGTAACATTTCTAGCAGGGCCGCTTCAATATATTCTTTTACATCTGGCTGTTTTTTATATGCTTTATACACTATTTTAGAAAGAACCTTCCCAACTTCAGTTATTTCTGCACCTGGCGCATATTGAGAATTTTCTATCTTATATGGTTCATCACCACGTAATAACAATTTTAACTCATTTTTCTCTATTGCAAAAAAAAGTACGTTTTCATCTATCATATCCATATACTACCTTTATTTTATTTCTGTGATCTTAATATTATCAGATACATTAGGAATTAAAGTACGTTTATACAAGCGTATTAAAACTACACCTAAAATCTAATTGTATACCCAGTAATTTCTCACTAAAGTCTCTTTATTCATATCATGTTATATTATTTTCGAGAGCCATGGTACAGAATTAAGAGACAAAAGACAGGGATCTAGGTAGTTGTATGTCCTAAAGTATATCCATAATTTAAATTATACTAATCTTATATTTTTTTTGATAATATTGATTAAACCTTTCAATATTTTTCCATGGATTATTTTTTTTCATTCCATTCCAAAACTCAATGCTATTTTCTAGTTCCTTCTGATTTACACTAATTGACTTTTTAATTTTTCGTCCAACTTCTTCTTTATTAATCCAAAAAGTTGCTTTGCCTCTTTCTTCCTGATAAATACACGCATCAAAATACAATATTGCAATATAAACATCACTGGCATTGCCACTAAGTAATTTGTCCAAAGTATTCTTAAATATTATTTCTATATTATCAATATATTCTTTTTGCTTATAAAAACAATTCATAAGTACTGAATTTATATCTGTTGGAAAAATATCTGATGTAAACTCTGAAACTACAATTTCATAATCTTGTTCTCCACGAATTAATTTTATCACTTCATTCTTTTCTATCGCACTAAGTATTAGCAAATTATAATCCATTCTTATTCTCCTTTATTTAACTTCTATTCTTGTAACTGTCGTATCCTTAAGTGGTATAGTATCTGTAATTGCTTCTGGTACTCCACCAGATGTATTCCCCCCAGGTATCCACAATTTGTTAGCACCTGTTTCATTTCCACTAGGAATGCGAATATTTAACCCAGAAACATTATCTGTATCAATTCTTATAAGACCTCCGCCATCACTGAAATACCCATTTGGAAATCCTAATTCTTTTTCTATTATAGAAATATTTCCATTAGCTCTTGTAATCACATCATCACAATAATTCTTTGGCATAACAAATAATGTATTATCATCTGGAACTCCCACAAATCCATTAGTTTCAGAGTATCGACTATATGCCCAATCTGTTTGAATAACTGATACTCCATCATCGAATTGTGCTAAATGAGTATCAATATAATCTTGGCTCAAATATGTTGATGGTTCTGGTCTACTACCCTTTGGAATATTTACAATATCATCAATTTGAGACTGCGTTAATCCAGATTTTAAACCACCCTTAATTGTATTATCAACCTCATCCACCCCAGTAACCTTAATTCCGTTCTTAAGCAATGCCTTATCCGCAATCACTCCCGTCGTGGACCCTAACAGAATCGCCAAAGCAACCGTAACCGTAGAAGGCACTCCTGCCTTATCACAAACGATTACAGTTGACCCTGATACCACTTCCGCCAGGATATCTGCGGCAAACATTTTGGCTAAAGCTCCACCGCCTTTCGCAATTGCTGCTCCATATCCTAAGGTCACCAGGCTTACTGCCCCTGATACTACCTTAAAAGCTCGTTCATCACCCGTTAGATAATCTCCGGTTATAAGGGTTTTACCCGTTGCTGCCTCAATAATGGGAATAACGACAGTCATTTCACTTAACGATTCTAATAGTTCCTTCCAGAAAGGGGCGTCCAGGCTACAAGAGCAGTATCATTCCCCTGTAACCCCTTGCATTACAATTTAATAAAATTTCAACATAAAACCACTACATCCAGCAATTTGCAATTAGATACTTATCTGGTATATGTAATTCTACCTCTTTTTTAAATTCTTCAATGTAAACATCCATATTTGTATCAGAATAGCACTTATGATCGCGTGATAAACTAATATATTTGTCTGATCCCATCTGCATAGAAAATCCAATTATATCAAGTTCATAATTAAAAAGTATAGCAAAATAATCTTATGCAATAAATCTAATTTTCTAATTCGCATAATAAAACGCACCTTTCGCGACAAATTTTTTGCTACAAAAAGTACGTTATTATGAACTTATTGGAACTACACCTAAAAATCCGATTGTATACCAAGGCAAACTTTTTCGCTAAAGTCTCTTAATTCATATCATAGATTACGTCACTTCGTGAGAGTCATGATATTGAATTAAGAGACTGGGATTTAGGTAGTTGGAAGTCCTAAAGTATAATCATAATATAATTAAATATGGTTCTAGTTTTTTTACTTCTGCATCCGCCAATCTTCCAACAGAATATCTTGACGATTTTTTATATTTATCTATCCATTCTCTTTTTCCTTCCAAAACGTCTCCCCACTTACTAATCAAACCATTAGTAGTAACAATTATATCATTTCGAACAAGTATATCCGCTCCACTTCCGCAAAGTAAATTGACTCTATCCTCTTCATTGTATTTTTCTGCAAAATAATTACCACAGGAATACAATATCATATTTTTTCCCTCTTTATATACGTAAAATACATCTGTATCAAATCTATCTATTGTAATTATTAATGCAAACTCCTTACCTACTATTGCCGTTTTTAATGGGGAAATTTTTACACAAAACAATTTGTACTTTTCACATAAAGATTTCACATATGTTGGCATCTCATCGTTAATTTTAGTCCATATATTTTCCATCACTTTAACTCCTACTTACTCATGATTTTTGTTATGGCATCATACTTATATCCATGTTGTTTCAAATACGTATATTCTCTACCAAATCCTGTTAGTTCCGTTTTTCCGGTAACCCTGTTAATTCTAGTAAGATTGTCCCACGTTGGTTCTGTTGCAATTTTTACTATATCATCTCTCGCAATTACATTATCTAGCCAAGGCTTATTGTATTCCATCCAAAACTGCTCGGGCGAAACATATAATTCATCTGGTGTATTAAGTAAATTAAATCCTCCATCTCTTGGTCCAAAATCCAATGACTTAACATTTCCTAATTCATCAAGAATAGCACCTGTATCACTTTTATATGTTCCTAACACTGTTGTAGTTTTACCTGGTGTAGCTTCAAGTTCTAATCCATTGGATGTTACATAATCTAACTTAGTCTTAAAGCCATCCTTTATTGAATCAACCTCATCCACCCCAGTAACCTTAAATCCGTTCTTAAGCAATGCTTTATCCGCAATCACTCCCGTCGTGGACCCTAACAGAATCGCCAAAGCAACCGTAACCGTAGAAGGCACACCTGCCTTATCACAAACGATTACGGTCGACCCTGACACCGCTTCCGCCAGGATATCTGCAGCAAACATTTTGGCTAAAGCCCCACCGCCTTTCGCAATTGCTGCTCCATATCCTAAGGTCACCAGGCTTACTGCCCCTGATACTACCTTAAAAGCTCGTTCATCACCCGTTAGATAATCTCCGGTTATAAGGGTTTTACCCGTTGCTGCCTCAATAATGGGAATAACCACAGTCATTTCACTTAACGATTCTAATAGTTCCTTCCAGAAAGGAGCATCCTTTTTATGGGCAAATTCTTTTAATACCAGGCTGTCCAGATACTCCTGTAAAGTTACTTTACTTGGGTCTATTTTAT
>Ga0208297_1000380_pt1 | contig 97597 bp, 82 predicted proteins | sample LMS_cellobiose_e_FD_187367 | JGI IMG/M metagenome (GOLD analysis project Ga0208297, IMG submission 187367) | Rumen-fistulated moose microbial communities from Alaska, USA - LMS_cellobiose_enrichment (SPAdes) (version 2) | ecosystem: Host-associated > Mammals > Digestive system > Stomach > Rumen... | reverse complement strand
GAACTCGTCAATGATCTGGAGCTTCTCCGAATCACTGTAACTTCGAACTAATTTCTGTTCCATTGATGTCCTAAATAAAGTTTACATTGTTCATACTCAATCTGTAAACCTATTTCAGGACAAGTCAAGGCGGGTCGTCCTGAAAGGACGCGGGGGTTTGGGGGCGGAGCCCCCGGTAGGAACGGAACTTTAGCACCACAAACAGAAAGGCTTGCAACATTACAAGCCCGCAAGGCGGGTCGTCCTGAAAGGACGCGGGGGTTTGGGGGCGGAGCCCCCGGTAGGAACGGTGCTTTAGCACCACAAACAGAAAGGCTTGCAACATTACAAGCCCGCAAGGCGGGTCGTCCTGAAAGGACGCGGGGGTTTGGGGGCGGAGCCCCCGGTAGGAACGGTGCTTTAGCACCACAAACAGAAAGGCTTGCAACTCGTTGCAAGCCTTTCTGTTTGTGGTGCTGGGAAGAATCGAACTGCCGACACATGGATTTTCAGTCCATTGCTCTACCATCTGAGCTACAGCACCGGATTGGGACTGCAAAGGTAAGGATTTTTTTCATTCTGCAAAAAATAATGTTATTTTCGCAGAAGATTCTTCGAAAATGGCGACAGAAATGGCTGTGGAGACGAGATATGTCGAGGTGTTGCTGCCTCTCAAGCTTAAGGATGCGCTGACCTATCGGCTGCCGGAAGGCTGGTCGGCCTCGGTCGGCGACTGGGTGCAGGTTCCCTTGCGGGGGCATCTGGCTCTGGGCGTGGTGCTGCGTGTGAGCGACAGGGCTCCGGCCGGCGTGAGCCTGTCGGCCATCGCCGAGGTGGCTGCGCGTGTGGAGAAGCCGCCCGTGAGTGGCGAGGAACTGGCGTTCTGGCATGCCGTGGCCGATTATTATCTCTGTACGCCGGGAGAGGTCTTCAAGGCGGCCTACAATGCCGGCCTGCAGCGGGCGATGCTGCAGCCGGAGGCACCGGCACGGCGCAAGAAGCGTGCATCGAAGAAGCAGGAAGAGCTTGCGCCCGGCGCGTCGTCGGCGGTAGCCGATGAGATGCGGGCTGACGCACCAGCGTTTGAGATGAAGCCGCTATCCGAGGCGCAAGGCGCCGCGTTGGAGCGGATCCGCGGCGGATTTGCCGCAGGGAAGCCCGTGTTGCTGGCCGGCGTCACCGGGAGCGGCAAGACGGAGATTTATCTCCATCTGGCTGCGGAGCAGCTGCGGCAGGGACGTGACGTGTTGTATCTTGTCCCCGAAATCGCTGTTTCCAAGCAGCTGCAGCAACGGATCGCCGACGTTTTTGGTGACCGTCTGCTGGTTTTCCATTCCCAGACAACCGTTCCCCAGCGCTACAGGGTGATCGATTCCTTGCGGCGCGATCCGACGCCCCGCATCGTGCTGGGCACGCGTTCCGCCGTGTTCCTTCCGTTGCGGAATCCCGGACTGATTGTCATCGACGAGGAGCACGACCGTTCCTATAAGCAGGATGATATGGCTCCCCGTTACAATGGACGCGATGCGGCCTTGATGCTGGCTGCGCGACGGGGCGCTTCCGTTCTGCTGGGCAGCGCAACGCCTTCCTGCGAGGCGCTCTACAACGTGCAGACGCGCAAGTTCGTACGCGTCGCGCTTCCGGAGCGTTTCCATGGTGGAGAGGATCCGAAGGTCGAGCTCATCGATACGACGCGGGAGCGGCGGCTCGGCAATATGCAGGGTTCGTTCTCGCGCAAGCTGCTCAAGGAGATGGCCGCTGTCCTGGAGGCCGGCCAGCAGGTGCTGGTGTTCCGTTCCAGGAGGGCTTATGCGCCTGTGGTTCAGTGCGAAACTTGTGGAGAACCGGTCCGTTGCCCGCACTGCAACGTTACCTTGAGTTATCACAAGTTCAACAATACACTCTCGTGCCATTATTGCGGCTATCACCGCTCTTTCACGATGCGCTGTCCCTCTTGCGGCGAAGTGGCGCTCGCCGAACGAGGAGCCGGCACCGAAAAGTTGGAGGAAGAGCTGCAGGACGCCTTCCCGGGCCGGACCGTCGCCCGTTTCGACGCTGATACGACGGAGCGCAAGACCGTGCAGGAAAAACTCATCCGTGACTTTGCGGCCGGCCGGATCGACATCCTGGTAGGGACGCAGATGATATCCAAAGGATTCGATTTCGCGAAGCTGGCCCTGGTGGTGGTCGTGAGCGCCGACAGTCTTTTCGCCGTTCCGGATTTCCGGAGCGACGAGCGGGCTTTCCAACTCATCACGCAGCTGATGGGCCGCTCGGGCCGGAGGGGCGCGCAGGGCCGGATCGTGATCCAGACCGCGCAGCCCGACCATCCCGTGCTGCAGCGGCTGCTCCGCGCCGGGCAGCCGGGCGCTTCTTCCGCAGGCATGCTGGAAGAGCGCCGTCAGTTCGCCTATCCGCCGTACGTACGGATGATTTCCGTCACAGTCAAAGACCGCTATGAAGGGCGCGTCTGGAATGTGTGCCGTCTGGTGAAGGAGGCAGCGGATGCTGTGGGCATCGCCGACATCGCCGGCCCGATTACGCCGGCGGTCGATGTGGTGGCCGGCGAGCATATCGCACAGTTCTGGGTCAAGCTGCCGCGCAGCCGCGGTCTGGCTGCCGTCAAACGGGCCTTTGCCGACCGGCTGGAACAGATTGAACGCGATTTCAAGGGGCAAACCGGCATCATCGTCGATGTCGATCCGCTCTAGACGCCGTTTTTTTGGTATCTTTGTATCGTGCAATTCCTTCCGACATCCAAAAAAGAGGTCGAAGCCCTCGGCTGGGAGTATATCGACATAATCCTGTTCTCGGGTGATGCCTATGTGGACCATCCTTCGTTCGGCATACCGCTGCTTGCGCGTGTGCTGGAAGCGAAGGGATACCGGGTCGCGGTAGTGCCGCAGCCCAACTGGCGCGACGATCTGCGCGATTTCCGCAAACTGGGCCGTCCGCGCCTGTTTTTCGGCGTGAGTGCCGGCGCGATGGACTCGATGGTCAATCACTATACCGCCGCCCGACGCTTGCGAAGCGACGACGCCTACACGCCCGAAGGCCGCGCCGGAGCGCGTCCCGACCGCGCGACGATCGTCTATACGAAGATCCTCAAGCAACTCTGGCCCGATGTGCCGGTGGTGATCGGCGGCATCGAGGCGTCGCTGCGGCGCGAGCGCCACTATGACTATTGGGACGACTGCATGAAGCTGCCGATCCTGGAGGAAAGCGGCGCCGACCTGCTGATCGCCGGGATGGGGGAGAAACCCATCCTCGAAGTGGCACGGGCCTGCGAGAACGGAACGCTGGACAAATTGCCGCGCATCCTCTTCGGTCCCATCCTGACGACCGAGGAGATGGACTGGATCTACGACCTGCCCTTCACGCGCCTGCCGCATCCCCGCTACAAGGGGAAGCGCATCCCCGCGTACGATATGATCAAGTTCTCGATCACGACGCATCGCGGCTGCTTCGGCGGCTGCAACTTCTGCGCGATCACGGCGCACCAGGGCAAGACCATCCAGTCGCGCAGCGAGGCTTCGATCCTGCGCGAAGTGGAGGCACTCACGCACCATCCCGAATTCAAGGGCACGATTACCGACCTCGGCGCGCCGACGGCCAATATGTACCGGATGGGAGGTCGCGACAAGTCCCTCTGTGCCAAATGCAAACGTCCCTCGTGCCTGTATCCGGCCCTGTGCCGCAATCTCCAGCACGACCATACGCCACTGCTGCAGCTCTATGAGAAGGTGCTCGCCGTGCCGGGCGTACGGCACGTGTATATCGGCAGCGGCATCCGCTACGACCTGTTCCTCGATGCCGACGGATTCCTCTCGGAAGACGGGCGGCGCTACTTCGAGCAATTGGTTACGGTGCACACGGGCGGCCGCCTGAAAGTGGCGCCCGAGCACACGGAAGACCACGTGCTCGATGCCATGGGCAAGCCTTCCTTCCGCCTGTTCGAGCGCTTGGAGAAAGAGTTCTGGAAGCTCGTCCGGCAGCGGGGACTCAAGTACGAGATCATCCCGTACTTCATTTCGGCGCATCCGGGGTGCACGATGCAGGATATGGAAGCGCTGTCGAAACACCCGGCCCTCCGCGGGATCCGGACCGAGCAGGTGCAGGATTTCACACCAACGCCGATGACCGTTTCGACCGAAATGTTCCATACCGGCCGGGACCCGCGGACAGGCAAAAAACTCTTCGTGGAACGCAATATCGCCAAAAAACAACGCCAGAAATCTTTTTTCTTCAAGAAACGTTGATTTTTTTTGTCGGAACAAAAAAATCCCCTATACTTGCACAACCAAATTTATACGAACTATGTCAGGACAAAACATCCCTAAGAAACGTGCTGTCATCAGCTACGAAAACATGTCGGAGGAACTGTTGGATGCCTTCAAGGAAAAGTATCCGCACGGCTATGCCGATTATATGGGAGACATATTCAAGGTTGACAAGCCTGACGGCACTTCTTTCTATGCCGTCACCCTGGAGATTCCGGACGCGCTTTACCTGGTCAAGATCAAGGTGAAGGTGGACGACTACGAAGATGCTGAAGAAGTATTCAAGAACGAGGATGGAGATGATGGGGAAGATGGAGAAGGCGGAAGCTTCCCGGCATCGGACGATGACATCGCTGCTGCCGAAGCTGCCCAGGAGGAAGGTGAAGACTGAAAAAGCCAGAATTACCCTTAGCGAAAAAACCAAGCTGCTGCTGCTCGCAGTATTGGTAGGCCTGCTGTGCGGATGCGCGGCAATCCTGCTGAAAACCCTGATCCACTGGATCCAGACCGGGCTTACGTCCTGGTTCCGTGTTCCTTTGGACGGAATGCTGCTGCTGCTCTATCCGGGCGTGGGTATGCTGCTCTCGCTGCTCTTCGTCCGCTACCTGCTCAAGGACGACATCAGCCACGGCGTGACCAAGGTGCTGCAAGCCGTCTCGCAGAACGATTCCAACATCAAGGCCCACAACACCTGGAGCTCCATCGCGGCCAGCAGCGTGACCATCGGTTTCGGCGGCAGCGTCGGAGCCGAGGCGCCGATCGTGTATTCGGGCGCCGCCATCGGCTCGGTCGTGGCGCGCAAGGCGGGCTTGTCGTATAAGAACATGACGATGCTGCTCGGCTGCGGCGCTGCCGCGGCCATCGCCGGCATCTTCAAGGCGCCGCTGGCGGGCGTGCTCTTCACGCTCGAGATCCTGCTCTTCAACATGTCGATGAACGCCATCCTGCCACTGCTGCTCTCGTCGGTCACGGCCACGGTGGTGACGTATCTCTTTATGGGAACGGAAGTGCAGTTCGCCGGGTCGATCGAGGCCTTCCGGATGGCCAACATCCCGTTCTATCTCGTGCTGGGCGTCTTCTGCGGCTTCATGTCGCTCTATTTCATCCGCGTGACCCTGAAAGTGGAAGACCGGATGCGCCGGTTCCGCAGCCCATACACACGCTGGGCGCTCTGCGCATTGCTGCTGGGCGTGCTGATCTTTCTCTTCCCGCCGCTTTACGGTGAGGGATACAGCTCGCTCTCGCTGATGCTCAACAACGACACGGGATCCGTGCCCTCCATCTTCGGCAGCAGCCTGGAGTCGAGTCCCTGGCTCTTCCTGCTGTATTTCGCCGCCATCATGCTCTTCAAGGTATTCGCCACGGCCTTTACCAATGCCGGCGGCGGCGTGGGCGGCACCTTCGGTCCGACGCTGGTGAGCGGCGGACTGGCCGGTTTCGTGATCGCCCGCCTGATCAATCTCTCGGGCCTGGCCGTGGTGCCTGAAGCCAATTTCGTGCTGGTGGGGATGGGCGGCCTGATGGCAGGCGTCATGCAGGCGCCGATGACGGCCATCTTCCTGATTGCCGAGATCACCGGCGGCTACGAACTCCTGATTCCCCTGATCGTGACGGCCGCGGTGAGTTATGGCACCATCCGTGGCTTCGAACGTTATTCCATCTATACCAAACGCATCGCCGCGCAGGGAGAACTCCTGACCCACGACAACGACCAGGCGGTGCTCACGCTCCTGCGTACCGCCGACCTGGTGGAGCGCGACTTCACCCCGGTCCGCTACGACGCGACCCTGGGCGACCTGGTCCACCTCATCTCAACCTCGCGGCGCAATCTCTTTCCCGTGCTCGACGCCCAGGACCGATTCCAGGGCGTGGTCACGCTCGACGACGTCCGTTCCATGATGTTCGACCGCTCGCACTACGACACGGTCAAGGTCTATAATGTGATGAAAAGTGCCCCGGCTTTCGTCTATATGGACGAAAAGATGGACAGTGTGATGAACAAATTCGAATCGACGCAGGCCTGGAACCTCCCGGTCCTGGACGATGAAAACAAATACCTGGGATTCGTTTCGAAGAGCAAGATCTTCTCTTCCTACCGTGACCAGCTCAAAGCCGTTTCCGATGAATAGCCTGTACATCGACCACATCGCCGGTCAGCTGCAGACAGCTGCCTGGAAGGTAGAACATTGCATCCAACTCTTCGAGGAAGGGGCCACGGTCCCCTTCATCAGCCGCTACCGCAAGGAGCGGACCGGTGCACTGGACGAGATGCAGGTGGCCGCCGTACGCCACTACTGGATGCGCTTCACCGAACTGGAAAAGCGCAAGGAAGCCATCCTGCGGAGCATCGAGGAGCAGGGAAAGCTGACCGACGAACTGCGCCGCGCCATCGAAAACGAGGTGGACGCCCAGACGGTGGAAGACCTGTACCTTCCATACCGGCCCAAGCGCCGTACCCGTGCTTCCGTGGCGCGTGAGAAGGGTTACGAGCCCCTGGCAATGAAACTTTGGGCGATGGAACTCGACCATCCGGAGCGCGAAAGCGAAGAGGCTCTCTCCGGTGCGCGCGACATCATCGCGGAGATGATGGCCGACAGCCAGCCGGTCCGCTCACAGCTGCGCGACCTCTACACGCGCTGGGGCACCGTCGCTTCGAGCGTGGTCAAAGGCAAGGAAGATACGGAAGAGGCCCAGAACTACCGCAACTACTTCGATTTTTCGCAGCGTATCGACCGGATCCCGTCGCACCGTCTGCTGGCGATGCTCCGGGCCCGCGACCAGGGCTATGTGCGCGTCCGTATGGATGTGAATCCCGACCACGCCGTCGAGCGGATCGGCCGCAAGGTGTACGAGAACAAGCGGCGGCCGTCGCAGGCCTGCCGCGCCCAGGTCGATACCGCCATCGAAGACGCCTACAAGCGGCTGCTGCACCCTTCCATCGAGAATGAAGTCCTGGCCGCCGCCAAGGAGAAAGCCGACGTGGAGGCCATCCGCGTGTTCGGTGAGAACCTGCGCGAGCTGCTGCTTGCCCCGCCCGTGGGGCAGAAACGGACCCTGGCCATCGACCCTGGCTTCCGCACCGGCTGCAAGGTGGTCTGCCTCGACGCCCAGGGCGCGCTGCTCCACAACGAGACCATCTTCCCGCATCCGCCCGTGAGCGAGAAGATGGCGGCCATGCGCAAGATCTCCCAGATGGTGGAGGCCTACAAGATCGAGGTGATCGCCATCGGCAACGGTACGGCCGGCCGCGAGACGGAAGCCTTCATCCAGAAGATCCCTCTTCCGGAAGGCGTACGGGTGTACTCGGTGAGCGAAGACGGTGCTTCGGTGTATTCGGCATCGGAAGTGGCGCGGGAAGAGTTCCCGGACTACGACGTCACGGTGCGCGGCGCCGTGTCGATCGGCCGCCGGCTGATGGACCCGCTGGCTGAACTGGTGAAGATCGATCCCAAGAGCATCGGCGTCGGGCAGTACCAGCACGACGTCGACCAGAACCTCCTGAAGGAACGGCTCGACGAGACGGTGGAAAGCTGTGTCAACAGCGTGGGCGTCAACCTGAACACGGCCAGCAGCTGGCTGCTGCGCTATGTCTCGGGTATCGGCCCGGTGCTGGCCCGCAATATCGTGGACTACCGCACGGAGAATGGCCCGTTCTCTTCGCGCGACCAGCTGCTGCAGGTAAAGCGCCTCGGTGCGAAAGTTTTCGAGCAGTGCGCGGGCTTCCTCCGGATTCCCGGTGCGGCCAATCCGCTCGACAACACTGCCGTCCATCCGGAGCGCTACGCCCTGGTGGAGCGTATGGCCGCCGACGCCGGCGTGCCGACGGCTTCCTTCCTGTCGGATGAAGCCATCCGCTCCGGCATCGACCTGAAACGGTACGTATCGGGCGATGTGGGCATGCCCACGCTGACCGACGTGATGGCCGAAATCGCCAAGCGTGGCCGCGATCCGCGGGGCGCCATCCACGTATTCGAATTCTCGCAGGAAATCCAGTCGATCGACGACGTCCGCGTCGGGATGATCCTGCCTTGTGTGGTGACCAATGTCACGGCCTTCGGTGCCTTCGTCGACATCGGTATCCACGAACACGGACTGATCCACGTCTCCCAGATGGCAGACAAGTATGTGTCCGATCCTTCCAAAGTGCTCAAGGTGCACCAGCAACTCGAAGCCAGGGTGGTCAGCGTCGACCTCGACCGTCGCCGGATCGGACTTTCTCTCAAAGGAATGAAAAGATGAAAGGTAGCGTAATGAAACACAGGATCGCCGCGCTGTCCGCGGCGGTTCTCATCCTGGTCCCCGCCGTGTGCGGTGCCCAGAAGAAGTACACGGTCAGCGGCTATATGACCGACGCCTCGTCGGGCGAGTCGCTGATCAGCGCAGCCCTGGTGGAGAGCGGCTCCGGCCAGGGTACGGTCACCAACAACTACGGCTATTATACGCTGACCCTGCCTGCAGGCGAGGTCAATCTGTCGTACTCTTATATCGGCTATGAAACCGTGGAGATGCAGCTCAGGCTCACGCGCGACACGGTGATCCACGTGGCATTCAAACCTTCCGCGGAATTCCTCTCCGGGGCTACCGTCACGGCTTCCCGCTCCGAAATCGGTGTGCGGGGCACGCAGATGAGCGCCATCGAGGTCCCCGTCCACCAAATCAAGCGTGTTCCCGCCCTGGGCGGCGAGGTAGACGTGATTAAGGCCATCCAGCTGCTTCCCGGCGTGCAGTCGGGCACGGAAGGCTCTGCAGGACTGTATGTCCGCGGCGGCGGTCCCGACGAGAACCTGCTGCTGCTCGACGGCGTCCCCATCTACAACGTCAACCATATGATGGGCTTTTTCTCGGTCTTCAACGCCGATGCCATCAAGAACGTGACCCTCTACAAAGGCAGTTTCCCGGCCCGCTTCGGCAGCCGCCTCTCGGGCATCCTGGACGTGCGCATGAAAGACGGCAACGACCAGGAATTCCACGGCAGCGCCTCGGTCAGCAACCTGGCGGCCAAGTTCCAGGTGGAAGGACCCATCGTCAAGGGGAAAACCACATTCAACCTGTCGGCGCGCCGCACCTACTACGACATCCTGTCTCAGCCGTTTATCCTGATGTACCGCAAGATGATAGATGACGGGCTGGAGAGGGCCACCGGCGGCTATTATTTCTACGACGTCAATGCCAAGCTGACCCATACGTTCTCCAATCGCGACAAGCTCTATGCGAGCTACTATATGGGAGATGACAAGGTGTACGCCCGCATCAAGATGCAGGAAGGTACAGCCGCCACCCGGATGAACCTGGGCTGGAACTGGGGCAACATCGTGGGCTCCCTGCGCTGGAACCACGTGTTCGGCCCCAGACTCTTCGTCAACACGACGGTCAACTATACCCAATATCGCCACAAGCTCGATATTACGGGAAATGAAAAGTATGAGAAGGAGGGATACGATACGGAATTCAACCTGGGCTATCATTCGCTGATCAACGACCTTTCGGCGGCAGCCGACTTCGAATTCAATCCCGATCCCCGGCACGACATCCGCTTCGGCGCCACGTATATCCGTCACGCATTCAAACCGTCTGTGACTGCCATCCATTTCGGTATGGAGGGGCCCATGCAGCAGCAGAGCGGGATCGACACCACGTTCGGCGACAAGAACCTCTTCACCAATGAGGCGGCCGCCTATGTGGAAGACAACTGGGCGGTCACGCAGTGGCTGAAACTCAACCTGGGCCTCCGCTATTCCCTTTATGATACCGATGGCCGTACGTATCACTCCCTGGAGCCCCGCGTGAGTGTCCGGGCTCTGCTTACGGACGACCTGTCCCTGAAGGCTTCCTGGTCGAAGATGAGCCAGGCAGTCCATATGCTGAGCAACAGCAACGTATCGCTGCCGACCGACCTCTGGGTGCCGGCCACGGCCCGCATCGAGCCGATGCGCTCGTACCAGAGCGCGGCAGGCGTCTTCTACAGCCTGGGACCGGTGGACCTCTCGGTCGAGGGTTACTACAAGACCATGGAGAATGTCCTGGAATACCGCGACGGCGCCTCCTTCTTCGGCTCTACATCGGGCTGGGAGGACAAAGTTGCGATGGGCCGCGGCTGGGCCTACGGCGTGGAATTCCTGGCACAGAAGAAAACAGGCCGGCTCACCGGCTGGATCGGCTACACCTGGTCGAAGACCATGCGCCAGTTCGACCGGGAGGGCCACATCATCAATCTGGGCAATCCCTTCCCGGCCAAGTACGACCGCAGGCACGACCTGAGTATCACGGCGGCCTACGATATCAACAAGAACATCGATGTAGCGGCTACCTTCGTTTTCGGCACCGGCATCTGCGGCTCGCTGGCCCTTCAGACCCTGCAGGTGATTCCGGCATACGACATGCAGACAGGGTCGTTTATCCAGCATACCGCCCCGCTTGACTATCTGGAGAGCCGCAACAACTACCGGATGCCGTCGTACCAGCGCCTCGACCTGGGCGTCAACTTCAAGCGGACGTTCCGCAACGGGAACCACCGCACTATCAGCCTGAGCGTCTACAACGCCTACAACCGGAACAATCCTTTCCTGGTCTATCGTGACGGCGCGAATCTGAAACAACTGTCCATTTTCCCGATCATGCCGTCGGTTTCGTATAACTATGAGTTCTAGGAGAGTAAGATTATGAAAAAGACTGCTTTGCTTTGTGCTGCCGCGTTGACGCTCCTGCTGGGTGCCGCTTGCGAAAAGATCATCGAATTCAAGGGCGAACAGACGGAACCGCGCCTGACCATTTCTTCACAGGCCGAGGTGGGGAAACCGCTGGAGGTCTATGTCGCATCATCCATCTTCTTCCTCTCGGACACCTGGAGCGGAGATGCTTTCATTGAGAAGCTCAAGCCTGAAGAAGGGAAGGTGCGCTGCTTCGTAAACGGCTCCCAGACACCCTATCTTTTTGAGTGGAGACCCGAATTGGGCGTACCGCATCTGGATTATGTGTCCACCTACGTGCCGGCCCCCGGCGACCACATCCGTCTGGAAGCGGAATTCCCGGGTTTCGATCCCGTGTGGGCGGAAACCGATGTCCCGCTGAATCCCGCTTTCGAACTCATCTCCGCCAAATGGAGGAGGATGACGGCGGAAGACTGGGAATGGATCCTCGACGACGATGAATACCACGAGGTGGAAATCACGCTGGCCGTGACAGACGATGCGGCCCGCGAGAACTTCTATTTCCTGCAACCGGTCCTGACCTCCAGTTACCCGTATATGCCGGAGGAATACGATGAACCCTTCGACTTCACGAGCAATGACGTGATTTTCCAAGGCGTAACCGGAGAAAGCGTCCTGGAATCCTTTATGGACGCCGAGCATTTCTTCACCGACGAAATGATCCGGGGACAGCGCCACGTCTTCACCATTACGATTTCCGGTCTGCCGCCCGTAGAAAATGTGAAGCGTTTCTCCCTGCACTGTGCTACCGTCAACGAAAGCATGTACTGGTACGGAAAGTCCTACAAGATGCGTGTTACCGGCCTGACCGAGCTCTTTTCGGAGGGCGTGCCCCTTTATTCCAATGTCCATGGCGGTTATGGCATATTAAGCGCGGCGAACTCGCAGTGGCTTGACCTGGAAGTAGATTGGTAGGAAATAATTCCTATCTTTGCAAGATAGGTTAAAATGCAGGTACTATGGACAGAAAAGTCATCATCATTCCCACCTACAACGAGAAGGAGAACATCGAACGGATGATCCGGACGTTGCGCGGCCTGGACGGCGATTACCACATCCTGGTGATCGACGACGGTTCGCCCGACGGCACGGCAGCCATCGTAAAGGGGTTGCAGCAGGAGTTTCCGGAGCAGCTCCATCTGATTGAGCGGAGCGGTAAACTGGGCCTGGGAACGGCGTATCTGACGGGCTTCCGCTGGTCGCTGGAACATGGATATGACTATATCTTCGAAATGGATGCCGATTTTTCCCACAAGCCGGCCGATGTGCCGCGTCTGTACGCCGCCTGTGCTGAAGGCGGCGCCGACCTGGCCATCGGCTCCCGCTATTGCAACGGCATCAGCGTGATCAACTGGCCGATCGGCCGGGTCATCATGTCGTACTACGCTTCCGCGTATGTCCGGACGGTGCTGCGGATGAAAGTCTATGACACCACGGCCGGATTCAAGTGCTATTCCCGGAAAGTTCTGGAAACCATTGATTTCGACCGCATCAAGATGCGTGGATACGGCTTCCAGATCGAAATGAAATACAACGCCTACAAATTGGGCTTCAAGCTGGTTGAGGTACCTATCATCTTCGAGGACCGCAAGGAAGGAACCTCGAAGATGAGTTCCGGTATCTTCGGCGAAGCCTTCTGGGGCGTGCTGAAGCTGCGTTTCCGCAAAATCCGTCCGCGCCGATGAGTGAGAAGGGGAAAGGCCTGGGCCTGGTCTGGTATGCGCTGATCCTGCTGACGGTCTTCCTCTGGGGGATGTCCTTCCTCTGGAGCGACCGGGTGCTGGACCGGCAGGTGCCCGTCTTTACCTTCATCTTCACCCGGATGGTGATCGCCGCCTCCGCCCTTACCCTCTTCAGCCTGCTCACGGGCAAGTTCCAGCGGATCCGCAAGGGCGACTTCAAGTGGTTCGCCGCTATGACGGCCTTCGAGCCCTTCCTCTATTTCCTGGGGGAAACTTTCGGCTTGAAGATTACGGGTTCGCCGACCCTCTGCTCGGTCATCATCGCCACGATTCCCGTGTTCAGCCTCATCGTGGGGCGGATCTTGTTCAAGGAGAAGCTCTCCAGCCTGAATCGTCTGGGTATCTTCGTGGCTGTCGCGGGCGTGATCGCGTTCGTGCTGATCGGCGGGAACCTTCATACGGAATATCTCTACGGCATCGCCATCCTCTTCCTGGCCGCGATCGGTTCGACCGGTTACACGGCCATCTGCAAGAAACTGGCAAACAAGGGATACAATCCTTTCGCCATCGTCACCTGGCAGTTTATCCTGGCCATCGGCTTCTTCCTGGTCCCGTTCCTGATCTGGGACGCTCCGACCTGGACGCCGCAATATCTGTCCTGGCCTGTCCTGCGGCCGATCATCGCCCTGGCGGTGCTCTGCTCGGGCGTCGCGTTCGTGATCTATGCAGCCTGTGTTGACAAGATCGGCATGACGCGCACCACGGTGTTCCTTCCGCTGGTGGCCATCGTGTCGGCTGTCGCCGCCTCGCTGCTCGGGCAGGACAACCTGCATCCCCTGCAGATGGCCGGCATCGTGGTAGCCATGGCCGGTGTGGTGATGGCACAATATACCAACAAGAAAAAGAACAATGAAGCATAACGGATTGACATTGGGCGTTCTCGGCGGCATGGGCCCGGCCGCCACGGCGGAGTTCCTGCGGCTGCTGGCCGTCAAGGCCCCGGCCGATTGTGATCAGGAGCATCCCCGGATGATCGTCTATTCGCACACGGTGACGCCGGACCGTACCACTTTTCTGCTCGGGAAAGGCCCCGATCCCGAACCCTATCTGCTCGACGGCCTCAAGACGCTTGAGCGCTGGGGTGCCGACCGGCTCGTTGTGACCTGCAACACCGCCCATCATTTCATCGACAAGTTCCTGGAGCAGGGCCTGATCGACGTGCCTGTGATCCATATCATCGACGAAACCATCCGCACCTGCCAGGAGCGCAGCCCGGAGGGAGCTTGGCTCACGGCCACGCTCGGAACGATGAATACCGGCATCTATCAGCGCCACGCCGCTGCCTCGGGCTACCGTTTCCGGATCCCCGACGAAGCTATGCGCGTGGAAATCCACGACATCACCGACCTGGTCAAAGCCGGCAAGCAACAGGAAGCTGGCGTGCGCTACCGCGCCGCCATTGAGAAACTTTGGGAGATTGAGCGCCTGCCTGTCGTGGGCGCCTGTACCGAACTTCCCGTCGCCTACCAGCAGACGGGTTTCCCGCCGGAAATGGGCATCTCCTCGCTGGAGGCCCTGGCCGACGGATGTATCAGAGAATTGTATAAACCTTTGTGATATGGGACTTTTCAATTGGAAAAAGAAAGACAAGGCGGAGGAACGTCCCCTCGACAGCGGCCTGGAGAAGACCAAGCGTTCGCTCTTCGAGAAGCTTTCCCACGCCATCGCGGGCAAGAGCGTGGTCGACGATGAGGTGCTCGACTCGCTGGAAGAGGTGCTGATTGCCTCCGACGTCGGCGTCGAAACCACCCAGAACATCATCGAGCGGCTCGAGAAGCGGGTCGCCCGCGACAAGTATCTGGGCACCGACGAAGTGAACCGCTACCTCTGCGAGGAGATCATCGCGCTGCTCGACGCAGCGGCGGACGGCAAGAGCGTGGCGCCCTTCGACTTTTCGAAGAAGCCCTATGTCATGATGGTGGTCGGCGTCAACGGCGTGGGCAAGACCACGACCATCGGCAAACTGGCCTCCCAGCTGCGTTCCCAGGGAAAGAAAGTGGTGCTCGGCGCGGCCGACACCTTCCGAGCCGCCGCCGTGGACCAGCTCGTCATTTGGGCCGAACGCGCCGGCGTGGACATCGTCAAGCAGGAGATGGGCTCCGACCCGGCCTCCGTGGCTTACGACAGCGTCAAGAGCGCCGTGGCCAAGGATGCCGACGTGGTGATCGTCGATACGGCGGGCCGTCTCCACAACAAGGTCAACCTGATGAACGAGCTGACCAAGATCCGCAACGTCATGCGGAAGGTGGTTCCGGACGCACCGCACGAGGTGCTGCTGGTCATCGACGGGTCGACCGGGCAGAACGGCTTCCTGCAGGCCAAGGAATTCACCCGCGCCACCGACGTGACGGCACTGGCTGTCACCAAGCTCGACGGCACGGCCAAGGGCGGCGTAGTGATCGGCATCAGCGACCAGTTCAAGATCCCCATCAAGTTCATCGGGGTGGGCGAGAAGATCGAGGACCTGAAGCTCTTCGACAAGAAAGAATTTGTGGAATCCCTTTTCGAATCATAAAAAATACAAACGATATGAACATCTCATTCAACTGGCTGAAGGATTATTTGAAATTCGACCTGACGGCGGAGCAGGTGGGGGCGATCCTGACCTCTACCGGACTGGAAGTGGAGCATATGGAGACCGTGGAACAGATTCCCGGCGGACTGGCCGGCGTCGTCGTGGCGGAAGTGGTCGAATGCGTGGCGCATCCCGACTCCGACCATCTGCATGTGACTAAACTCAATACCGGTGCACCAGAACTGCTGCAAGTGGTCTGCGGCGCGCCCAACGTGGCACAGGGCCAAAAGGTCCTCGTGGCGACTGTCGGGACGGACCTTCCGACCGACGACGGTTCCAAGTTCAAGATCAAGCGCTCGAAGATCCGCGGCGTCGAGAGTTGCGGCATGATCTGCGCTGAAGATGAGCTGGGCATCGGCAGCGACCATTCCGGCATTATGGTGCTCGACCCGTCGGCCGTCGTGGGTACGCCTGCCCGGGAGCAGCTCCATCTGAAGGAAGACACGCTCTTCGAAATCGGTCTGACGCCGAACCGCGTGGACGGTGCCAGCCACATCGGCGTGGCGCGCGACCTGTATGCCTATTGCGTACAGCACGACATCCCGGCCGAATGGACCATCCCCGATGTGAGCGGGTTCAAGCCCGGGGCAGGGGAAGCCATCCCCGTTGTGGTCGAGGCTCCCGATCTGGCCCCCCGTTATATCGGCATCACCCTCAAAGATGTGAAAGTCGGCCCTTCGCCCGACTGGATGAAGGAGCGCCTGATGGCCATCGGCCAGCGCCCGATCAACAATATCGTGGATATCACCAACTTCGTGCTCAACGAGATGGGCCATCCGCTCCACGCCTTCGACGCGGCGAAGATCGCCGGCCGCAAGGTCGTGGTGCGCCGCAGCACGCCCGACTGCAAGTTCACGACGCTCGACGGCGTGGAACACACGCTCTGCCAGGACGACCTGGTGATCTGTGATACGGAACGTCCTATGTGCATCGCCGGCGTGTTCGGCGGTGTGGATTCCGGCGTGACCGAAACCACGACGGAAGTGTTCCTTGAGGCTGCCTATTTCAATCCGGTCTCCATCCGCAAGACTTCGAAGCGGCAGGGCTTGAAGACCGACGCCTCGTTCCGCTACGAGCGCGGCATCGACCCGACCGCCACGATGACGGCCGCCCGCCGAGCCGCCCTGCTCATTCAGGAGCTGGCCGGTGCAACCGTAGTCGGTGCCCCGCAGGAATGCTGCGGCAAGCCTTTCGAGCCCGCGCAGGTGGAACTCTGCTATGCCCGGATGGACAGCTTCATCGGCAAGGAACTGGGTGCCGAAACCTACAAACGGATTCTGAAGAGTCTCGATTTCGCCATCTGCAAGGAGACGGAAGGCGGCTGCACCGTGGCCGTACCGGCCTACCGTGTCGATGTTACGCGCGAATGCGATGTGGTGGAGGAAGTCCTCCGCATCTACGGCTACAACAACATCGAGCTGCCGGTCAGCATGAAGGCTTCCATCAACCCGTCGGCCCATCCCGACCCGGAGAAGGTCCGCAAGACGGTTTCCGACCTGCTTGCCGACCGCGGCTTCATCGAGATCATGAACAACTCCCTCACGAAAGGGGAGTACTACGAAGGCCTCAAGACCTATCCCGCCGAACAGTCGGTGCAGATCGTCAATCCGCTTTCCAGCGATCTCAATGTGATGCGCCAGACGCTGATCTTCAATGCCCTGGAAGTGGTCGAACGCAACATCAACCACCAAAACAACAACCTGCGTCTGTTCGAGATCGGCAATTGCTACAGCTTCCGTCCGAAGGAAGATGCCGTCGATCCGCGTGCCGAGCTCAAGAGCTATCGCGAGGAGATGCGTCTCTGCCTGGTGGTCACCGGTCCCGGCGCCAAGTCCTGGCGCAACGAAATCGGAGCGGGCAATTACTTCGCGCTCAAGGGCTATCTGGAATTGCTCCTGAAGCGCTTCAAGGCCGACATCTACGACCTCGAGACCGATGCTGCACCGGCCGATCTCTTTGCCGAAGGCCTGACTTACAAGCTGGGCGGCAAGCGGCTGGCCGTGGCCGGAACCGTCGCCAAATCGCTCCTCAAGCGTTTCGACATCAAACAGCCCGTGTTCGTGGCCGAGATCGACTGGCCGGTGTTCTTCGAACTGGTCAAACGCGACAAGATCAAGTACAAGGAACTGCCGCGCTTCCCGGAAGTCCGCCGCGACCTTGCCCTGCTGCTCGATGAGAGCGTCTCCTTCGCCGATCTCCGCAAGGCGGCCTTCCAGGCAGCCCGCGGAATCCTCCGGCAGGTGAATCTCTTCGACGTGTACCGCGGACCGAAGATCCTGACTGACAAGAAACAGTACGCCATCAGCTTCATCCTCCAGGACGAAGAGAAAACCCTGACCGATGCCGCTGTCGAAGCGACGATGGCCAAGCTGCTCAAAACCTTCGAGAACAAATTCGGCGCAATGCTCCGTTAGCCGATGGCATTCTTCCCCACGGTCGGAAAGTATGCTTCGCTGGTGAAATTCGCGCACACGGTCTTCGCCTTGCCGTTTGCACTGGTCGCCTTTCTGCTGGCGCTGCAGGAACCGGGATCGCACTTCACCTGGATCCTGCTGCTGCAGTTGCTGGGCTGCATGGTTTTCGCCCGCAGCGCAGCGATGGGCTTCAACCGCTGGGCCGACCGCGAGATCGACGCACGCAATCCCCGCACGGCCGGCCGCGATGTGCCGGCCGGCCGGGTATCGCCACGCCAGGCGCTGGTGTTCACGCTCGTGAACGCTGCGCTGTTCGTGGCGGTGGCCTGGACCATCCATCCGCTCTGCGGGGGCCTCTCCTTCGTTGCCCTGATTTTCCTTCTGGGCTACAGCTATTTGAAACGCTTTACCTGGCTCTGCCACTTCGGGGTGGGCGCAGCCCTCTCGATTGCGCCGGCCGGCGCCAGCATCGCCGTGACAGGGCACCTTTCCACTGCCGCCCTGCTGCTGAGCCTGATCGTTTTTTTCTGGTCGAGCGGCTTCGACATCCTCTATGCCCTGGCCGACGAAGAGATCGACCGCGAAGAGGGCCTGCATTCCATCCCGCAGCGCTTCGGCCGCCGTCGGGCGATGCAGATTGCCTGGGGCGTGCACATCCCGGAATACGTACTGGTTCCGCTATTTCTTCTGAAGGCCGGCCTCACGGATTTCTGGGGCATCGCCGCCGGCGTCTTCTTCCTGGCGATGCTCATCTGGCAGCACGTCATCATCTCCCCGAAAGACCTCTCCCGCCTGAATGCCGCCTTCTTCACAGCCAACGGCATCGCCTCGATCGTCTTCTGCGTGCTGGTCTATCTTTCGGTCCTGCTGTAAAGCCTGGTCAATACAGTCCCGGGACGACGGTGTCGGCGCCTTCGGTGCCGGGGGCGATGGTGCTGAGGACGGCTTCGTTCTGGTCGTCGATCGTGGTGGTCTTTTCCTTGATGGAGAGGATGTCATCGACGATGTAGCGGGTGTGGCCGCGCCAGGGGAGGCGGCCGAAGTATTCCTTGTAGTGGAGGTCCATGACTTTGCCGCTTTCGGTCATCAGGCGCTCGGCGATTTCCTTGTCGGCGATCGAGAAGTCGAAGGTGTTGGACTGGACGCCGGTGGTCTGGGCCTTGATGCCGGTCTGGATCAGTTTGCCTTCGTAGGTTTTCCAGATGACGCCTTTGTAGACCACGTAGTTGAGTTCACCGCTGCGGACGCCTTCGCCGAAGACGAAGTAGAAGCGGAAGTAGATGAAGGCGGCCAGTCCCAGGATGAGGACGGCGATGAGGATTCCGATGAACTTTTTCATATCATTGACATTTTTTGGTTATACGAAATAAGAGACGCGTTCAGCTATCAGCAGGAGGATCAGCACGATGGCCAGTGTCCCGACGCCTTTCCCGCGGACGGCGTGGCTGAAATATTCGCCCAGCAGCGGGGCGACGGGGAGGACGGTGAGCAGTCCGGAAGGAATGGCGGGATGGCTGTAGAAAAGCAGCGTGAGGACGGACAGGGACAGCGTCAGGATCATAAGCCGCATACAGGCGCGGGCCTGGGCGGTCTTGTAGCTGTCGAGGCGCCGTGCGACGTGGACGATGGCCAGGAGTGCGGCGATGACGGTCAGCAGGAGCCGGCACATCGTTGCAGCGGAGTAGGGGAAGGACGGACGTTCGACGGCACACATCCCGCTCCATAATTGGCTGAGGAGGGCGCCGGGTGCTTCACCGTTGCGGATGTAGCAGATGCCGGCCCAGGCGGCGACCGGCAGGATCAGGGCCAGCGGGGCGGCTACCCAGAATTTGACCTTGTCTTCCGCCTTGCCGACGGAGGAGAGGGCGTAGATGGGAATCAGCCACGCCAGTTGCGGGGCGACCAGGACGGCTGCGCCCAGGGCGGCCCAGGCGCCGACGAGATATTTCAGCGAGGGGCGGCCGGCGTTGTAGTGGAGGTAGGCGCAGATACTGACTGCCAGCAGCAGGCTGGCCGTATGGTAAGGCGTATAGACGAGGGAGACGGGCCGTGCCGTGGCCAGGACGGCATAGAGGACCGCTACCAGCAGGCTGGTACCGGAGAGGAGCCGTTCGTTGAGCATATAGAGCAGCACGCAGTTGACCAGGATCACGCCGACGGCGGAAAAGGTCGGAAGGAAGGCGCGCTCCGCCACCGGGAGTGCAAGCCATCCGGCCGCGCCGTAGGCTGTCAGCAACAGAATGACACCTGCGATGACCAATAAATCTGAAAACCTCCGGTTCATCAAAATGCAAAGTTAGATAAATACATAAAAATTGCTAACTTTGAAGCGACGTAAAATGTGTCGGAAGGTGAAAAAAACGATTTTGATCTTTGTGCTCGTTCTCCTGCCGCTGCTGCCCGGTTGCAAGCAAGAGGGCATCATCCCACCCGGGGACATGGAATCGCTGCTGGCCGATTTCTACAAGGCCGACGCTACGATCCAGCTCCTCAACGAGGGCTCGACGCCTGTGGCACTCGACTCGATGCGGGTCTATCTTCCTATCGTCGAAAGCTATGGCTACACGAAGGATGAATTCCGCGCATCCCTGGAGCACTATCTGCACCGTCCCGACCAGATGGCAAAGATGTTCAAGCACCTGCGGGCGAAACTCGAACAGGAGGCGGTCCGTCCTTCCAGCGTCGTTTCGGAGGAGGAAGAGGAGGAACCTGGTGAAAACGTCCGCAAGGGAAAGGGTAGGAAAGAGGAGGGCCCCGTCGGGGAAGAACTCTCGACCGGCGAAGGCACGGAACCGGCCATCGAGCGCATAGAAGAAGAGAAACCGGTCAAGCAATCGAAGAAGAACCGGAAGAAGTTGTCCAAGGAGGAAATCAAACGGCTCGAGGAGGAGCTCAAATAAGGCGATGCGCGTAGTGATCCAGCGAGTGACGGAAGCTTCGGTTACGATCGGCGGGGAAAAGGTTTCGGCCATCGGACAGGGCATGATGGTGCTCTGCGGCTTCGAAGAGGCCGACGGCCCGGAAGACCTCGACTGGACTTCCCGGAAGATCGCCGCCCTTCGCATCTTCGACGACGAGCAGGGTGTGATGAACCGATCCGTCGTGGACATTGGCGGCGACATCCTGCTGGTGAGCCAGTTCACGCTGATGGCCTCCACGAAGAAGGGCAACAGGCCTTCCTACATAGCCGCCGCACGGCCCGAGACGGCCATCCCGCTCTACGAGCAGTTCAAGGCCGCCCTCGCCGCCCTGATCGGGCATCCGATTCCCAGCGGCGTGTTCGGCGCCGAGATGCAGGTCGCCTTGGTCAACGACGGCCCGGTGACGATCTGCATCGACAGCAAAAACAGAATTTAAACAGCCCATATGGATAAAAGAGACATTTACAAAGCCGTCCTGGGGATGATCGACCTGACCTCCCTCAATGGTTCGGATACTTACACGAAAATCGCCGCGATGACCGGGAAGGTGAACCGCTTCCACGACACCTTCCCCGACTATCCGCTGCCTGCCTCGATCTGCGTCTATCCCAATTTCGCACGGACTGTGGCCACGACGCGCGCCGACAAGGACGTGCACGTGACCGTCGTGGGTGGCTGCTTCCCGGCCTCCCAGAGCCCGCTTCCCGTGAAGATAGCCGAGTGCCGGATGGCCGTGGAAGACGGTGCTGATGAAGTGGATATCGTGCTGGCTCTCAATTCCTTCCTGGAGAACCGCTACGAAGAGGCCGAGCGCGAGATCGTGGAAATCGGCCGCGCCATCCGCGCCGTCAACCCCGCTGTGCACCTGAAAGTGATCCTCGAGACCGGCGCCCTCAAGGAGCGCGGACTGATTGAGGACGCTTCGTTCCTGGCCATGGAAGCAGGCGCCGACTTCATCAAGACCTCGACCGGCAAGATGCAGCCCGCTGCCACCCCCGAGGCCGCACAGATTATGTGCGACTGCATCCTCACCCACTATAAGAAGACGGGCAGGAAGGTGGGTTTCAAGCCCGCCGGCGGCATCGCTACGCCGGAAGACGCGGTGACTTACTGGGAAATCGTCGCCGGAACCCTCGGAAAAGACTGGCTCGACAAACGGCTCTTCCGCTACGGCGCAAGCCGGATGGCCAACAACCTGCTCAGCGCCCTGGAAGGACACGAAATCAAATACTATTAGCCGATGCATACCCTGCTTTTGAAAAATGCCTGGCTCGACGGGGCCTGCAAGAATGTCCTGATCGAAGACTGCCGGTTCAAAACGATCGGAGCCCCCGACGGCACACCCGCCGACGAGGTGATCGATGCGTCGGGCAAGGCGCTGCTGCCGCCGTTCTACAATACGCATACCCACGCCGCCATGTCGCTGCTGCGCGGCTACGCCGACGATATGCCGCTGCAGCGCTGGCTGACCGATTATATCTGGCCGTTTGAGAACAAGATGACCGCCGCCGACATCCGTGAGGGCTCGCTCCTGGCTGCCCGTGAGATGATTACCACCGGCACCGTCTTCTTCTCCGATATGTATTTCGACATCGATGAAACGATCCAGGTCGTACAGGAAACAGGCATGCGCGCCGCCATCGGCGTCACGTTCGTGGAATCGCATACCAAGTCGCAGCAGTACGAAAAGCTCGAGACGCTCCGGCACTGGGTCGATCCCACCGGTGGCCTGATTACCTTGACCGTGGCACCGCACGCCGTCTATACGGTCGGTCCCGAACTGCTGGTGCGCTGCGCCGAAGTGGCGCGGGAGCTCGGGATGAAACTCCACATCCACCTGTCCGAGACCCGCAGGGAAGTGGATGACTGCATCCGTGTACACGGCATGACGCCGGTCCGTTATCTGGACAAACTGGGCGTGCTGGGCGACAATGTCATCGCCGCGCACGTGGTGCACGTGGATGAAGAGGAAGCCGCAATCCTCGCCGCACGCGGCGTTACCATCTCGCACTGCCCCTGCTCGAACATGAAGCTCGCTTCGGGCGTTTTCCCCTACAAGATGTTGCACAAGGCCGGCTGCCGGATTACCCTGGGTACCGACGGCGACTCTTCCAACAACAACCTCGATATGCGCGAGGAGATGAAATTCGCCGCCCTGCAGGCCAAGTCGAGCAGCGGCGATCCCGAGACGATGCCCGCCGACGAAGCGCTGGCGATGGCCACGCGCGCCGGTGCCGAGGCCTTCGGCATCGACGCAGGCGTCATCGCCGAAGGCAAACTGGCCGACGCGCTGCTCGTCGATCTGCAGGACGTTCAGATGCAACCCCTGCACAACCTCGTTTCGAACTGGGTCTATGCGGCGTCGAGCCGCTGCATCGACACGGTGATCTGCAACGGAAAAGTACTGATGACCCAATCCCGCTGACCATGCCCCGCAAGCTTGAAGAATACGGTCTGGACCTGCACGGTACGATGATCCTGGAAGAATACCGCGAAATGCTGCCGGTGTTCTCGCGGATGAAGAGCGTCATCCTCGAGCAGCTGGAGAACTGCATCCAGCGGAGCAATCTGGTCGTCACGGCCATCGAGGCCCGCGTGAAGAAAGAGGACAGCCTGGCCGGAAAACTGGAGCTCAAGGGTCATAAGTACCATACCCTGTCCGATGTCACCGATGTGGTCGGCGCCCGCGTGATCACCTTCTACAATGACGAAGTCGACAAGATCGCTGCACTGGTGGACAATTTGTTCGACGTGGACTGGGCCAATTCGGTAGACAAGCGGAAACTGCTGGGGAAGGATACGTTCGGCTATATGTCGCTCCACTACATCTGCCGGATCCCCAAGGAGCTGTACTTCGATCCGAAGTATCCCCAGCTCAATGAATACCGTTTCGAGGTGCAGATGCGCACCGCGCTGCAGCACGTGTGGGCCAACATGAACCACGACACGGGCTACAAGAGCGGCGTCGAAGTGCCTCCGGAGTACATCCGCAGCCTCACGCGCCTGGCCGGCATCCTCGAACTGGCCGACGATGAATTCAGCCGCATCCGCCGCAACCTGACCGACTACCGCCGCAAGGTGGAAGTCCTGGTGCGCGACGGCAGTTTCGACGAAGTGTCGCTCAACGGCGACACGATGCGCAGCTACCTGTCGCTCGACCCGTTCCGCTCGCTCAACGCCAAGATTGCCGCCATCAACCAGGCGGAAATCCAGCAGCTGAGCGCCATGCCTTACCTGGAACCGATGCTCGAAATGGGACTCAAGACCCTGGGCGACGTGGAGAACATGCGGAAGACCTACTCGGAGAAAGCCTACCAGCTGGCCCTTCACCAGATCAGCGGCACGGATTTGGACATCATCGCATCGACCCTCGGCCTGCAGAACGTCTGCCTCGTGTATGCGGCCGAAACGGCCGGGGAGAAGGGCGTCCTTCGCTTCCTCGACTGTCTCAACGGACCTTCGAAATACAATGCCGAGTCGGCTGCCCGCATCTGCAGCCAGCTGGCCCGGATCCACGATATGTAAGCTATGGCAAACGCATTTTTGGACAGCACGTTGCTTGACAGGGCCATCGAGTTTGCGGTCCGGGCGCATCACAACACGGAGCGCCGGGGGAAAGGATTTCCCTACATCGTCCATCCGCTGGAAGCGGTGGCGATCGTGGCCACCATTACACCCGACCAGGAGTTGCTTGCCGCTGCGGCGCTCCATGACGTGGTGGAAGATACCCAGTTCACGTTCGAAGACCTGCGACGCGAATTCGGCGACCGGATCGCGCGTCTCGTCGAATTGGAGAGCGACAAATTCGTCGAAGGGCTGAGCGAGTCGGATAGCTGGCGGGACCGCAAGCAGGCGGCCATCGACCGCCTGGCCGCAGCGCCCCGCGATGCCAAGATCGTTGCCATGGGCGACAAACTCTCGAACATGCGGGCCATCGCCCGTGATTATAGCGAACTGGGCGACAAACTCTGGGACCGCTTCCATGCGCCCGGAGGCCGGGCCGACCATGAGTGGCACTACCGCGGCCTTGCCCAGTCGCTGAGCGAACTGGCCGGTACGCACGCCTTCACGGAATTCGTCCGGCTGATCGAAAACGTCTTCGGCAAGCCCAAACCCGAGTGGATCGAGCTTTCGGACTACGAGGAAAGCGGCGACGGCTATACCGCCATCAGCTACAACCACAAGGACGGGAAACGGATGATGAAGCTCTATGCCGATTACATGCCCATCTCCGAACCGGAGCGTGAGCTTCGGATGGCCTGGAACATCATGGACCTTGGCATACACATTCCGCGGGCCTACCGACTGGTGACCGACGGCAAGCGGGTCGGCGTGGAGTTCGAGCGCATCACGCCCAAACGCTCCTTCGCCCGCGCCATCTCCGAAGAGCCCGAAAAACTCCCGTTCTATGCCCAGTGGTTTGCCCGGGAATGCCTGAAACTGCATGCAACCCCCTGCAATACAGAGGTTTTTACGTCGGTCAAGGATCATTTCCACCGCGATATCGACGCCTCCCGCGATTTCGATGCCGTAGAGAAAGCGCGTATGCACGCGTTCGTGGACAATGCCCCGGACGCGACCACCTGCATCCACGGCGACATGCACGTGGGCAACATCATCACCAACGGAGAGGAGACCTGGTGGATCGACCTGGCCGACTTCCGCTACGGCCATCCGTGGTTCGACCTGGGCATGTTCTATTTCGTGAGCGTCGGCAATGAGGACGAGGTGCTCGCACAGCGGCTTTTCCACGTATCCCACCAGACCATGGTCCGGCTCTGGGAGCTTTTTGTCGAAGCCTATTTCGGTCCCGGTACTTCCCAGGAAGAAGTCCGTCGCCTGATCGCGCCTTATGGCTCGCTCTACATGGTCCATTTCGCCAACCGGGAGTCCATGCTCGCGGAGTGGCGCACCCATATCAATAACACCCTCCTCGCTTAGATGCATTATATTTTCGTCATAAACGGCCGAAAAGACAAGGGTTGGATCCTGGAGGAGGTCCAGCGGCAGATCGATGCGATCCCCGGCGGTCTGGACCATCAGATCTACGTTATGCGCGGCGTAGGCGACGGAACACGCTTTGTGCGGATCTACTGCGACCTGCATCCGGCCGCCAAGGTCACATTCGTGGCCTGCGGCGGTACCGGGACCCTCAACGAAGTGGCCTCAGGCATGATCGGGTCGAAAGGCAAGAAACTGGCCGTCTTTGCAGGAGGAGCTACCAACGACTTCATCAAGTGCTTTCCCGGCCGGGATTTCAACTCCGTACAGAAGATCATTACGGGTGAAGAGCGGAAGATCGATGCCGTGAAAGTCAACGACAGCTACGCCATCAACCTGATCAACGTGGGCTTCGATGCCATGGTGGCCGCCGTAGCCAATTACATGGTTGAGGCCGGGCATACGAAGAATGCCTACAATGTGGGTATCTTCCGCTCCATCTTCTCGGCGCGCTTCAACAAGATCCGGATCGTAGCCGACGGCGAGCGGATGAACCGCCGCCGCATGCTCCTCTGTACCATCGCCAACGGCGGATGGTGTGGCGGCGAGTTCCATTCTGCGCCGAACGCCGACCTCTCCGACGGTTGGTTGGAAGTCTGTCTCGCCAGACCGATGCTGCTGTTTACCTTCCTGACCGTGATGCCGATCTACAAGAAAGGGCTTCATCTGACCAACAGTTGGGCCCGGCGGGTTTTCCGCTACCGGCGGGCGCGTCATCTGGACATCATTTCCCGCGACCTGATCGACATCTGCCTGGACGGAGAGATCCTTTCAGGCCATTCGTTCAAGGTCGACGTCCTTCCCCAAGAAATCAATTTTATCGTTCCCTCTATCATTGCCATGAAAAAGCGATTTGAACCAATCATCGACAAATGCGGTGAGATCATCGATTACCTGATGTCTTCTCCGGACATTCCGAAAGACGAGAGCCTGCAGTTCAAGATCCGCCTCTCCATCGAAGAGGCGGTGGAGAACGTGGTGCGCTATGCGTATGACGGAGGTCTGGGTTGGATCGAAGTCGGTACGGAACTCGATTCCGAAGGCGTGATGCTGACCATCCTGCTCCGGGATGCCGGCGTACCGTTCAATCCGCTCGAGATTCCCGATCCCGATGTCACCCTCTCCGTCGAAGACCGCAAGGTGGGCGGTCTGGGCATCTTCCTGTGCAAACAGATGATGGACCATATCGATTATAAATACGAGGACGGCTGCAACGTCCTGACCATGTACAAACGCGTCGCCTGAGGCCGGACAGTCTGGAATGTACGGACGCAGATCCATCTCCAACCGGCTCAGCCGGTATGTCGTCCTGCTGTGTGCAGGGCTCCTGCTGGTCATCACCCTGCTGGTAGGCGCCTTCTCCCGTACTCTCATCGAACGGGGTACGATCTCGTTGGCTTCCCGTGAACTGGAAGTTGTCACCAGCGACGTCGAGCGGGTTGTCGCCGAGGTCGAGCGTGCCGTGGACAATGTGGACTGGTTTGTCCAGCAACACCGTAGTGAAGAACCGCTCATGTACCAGGCCACGCGGGAACTGGTCGAAGCCAACCCGAACATCATCGGCAGTGCCGTCGCTTTCGCTCCCGGCTATTTCCACGGCCGTCACTGGTTTGCCCCCTACACCTACATCGACGCTCACACGAACCGGATCCAGTCCATCCAGATGGGAAACGAATCGTACGACTATCCCAATCTCGACTGGTATCGCATTCCGATGACACAGGGCAGGGCTGTGTGGAGCGAACCTTATTTCGACGAGGGTGGCGGCAACCGGCGGATGGCTACCTATTCTGCGCCGATGCGGGATGAATCGGGCAATCTGTTCGCCGTCCTCACTTCCGACATCTCGCTTGAGTGGCTTTCGCAGAGAATGGCCGAGTCCACCCTCTTCAATGGCTCTTATGCGGTGATGATCAGTGAGCGGGGCATGTATATCGCTCATCCCGACAGTTCCAAGATTCTCAACCAGTCGATTTTTGACGTGGCTTCGGCCATGCCCGACACGATGGGGTTGGCCATCGCCCGCAACATGGTCACCGGGATGAAGGGGACGGGGCGGTTCATCGATGTCAACGGCTTGGATTCCTTTGCCGTTTACGGCCCGCTGAGCAATGGTTGGTCGATTATGCTGGTGAGCCCTTACACCCTCACCTTCTCCAATATCTATATCTTCAACATCATCATGATCGTCCTGCTGATCATCGGGCTGATAGCCATGTATTTCGGCTGTCGCCGGCTGATCCGCCGCAAGACCATGCCCATCGTGGAATTCAGCAATGCGGCCATGACCATGGCCAAGGGCAATTTCAATGCCCATATCCCCGAGGTGAAGACCCGCGATGAACTGATGACGCTGCGCAATTCGATTGAATATATGCAGCGCTCCCTCAATGAATACATCACCGAACTCAAGGCGACGACAGCCGCCAACGAACGCTTTGAGAGCGAGCTGAATATCGCCCGCGGCATCCAGAATGCGATGCTTCCCCAGGATTTCCCCGAAGACGGACGGTTCGGTCTCCACGCAATGGTCCAGCCCGCAAAAGAAGTGGGCGGCGACCTGTACGATTTCGTACTGGCCGGGGACGAGCTGTTCTTCCTGGTGGGCGACGTTTCCGGGAAAGGCGTGCCGGCCGCCATCTACATGGCTATCGTCCGGGCGGCCTTCCATTTCATCGGATCGCTGGGCATGCCGATCCAGGATGTGGTGCGCCAGGTGAACAACTGCCTCAATGACGGCAACAAGAACTGCTTGTTCGTCACGTTCTTTGCGGGTTGTCTCCATCTCTCCACCGGCGAGCTGGAATTCTGCAATGCCGGCCACAATCCTATCGTCCAGGTCAAGCCGGACGGTTCGGCATCTTTCTTGCGTGCCAAGCCCAACCTGGCTGCGGGACTCTTCCGTGACTTCCCTTACGAAGGCGAAAAGTTGCACCTGGAACCCGGTTCGCGCCTGATTCTCTACAGCGACGGCGTAACGGAAGCCGAGCGCGCCGACAAGACGCAGTTCGGCGAAGACCGGCTCCTGGAATGGGCCGGCCATCTGCTTCCCGGGGTCTCGGCCAGTGCCGCGACGCTCGACCTTTACTCCCGGGTGAAGAGTTTCACCCAGGGATCCGAACAGAACGATGACATCACGATCCTGTCGCTTCAATATGGAAAACAATAATAAATCAAGCATACAAAAATGAACGTAACCATTACCGAAGAAGGCAATAAGGCGCTCGTAAGCCTCGAAGGACGCCTCGACACCACCAATGCCGATCAGTTCATGAAAGACATCACCCCGCTGATGAACGGGACCCATGAGGAGATCGACATGGACTGCACCAATATGGAGTACACCAGCAGCCAGGGACTGCGTATGTTCCTGATGCTGCAGAAGACCGTTTCCGCTCGCGGCGCAAAGCTCGTGCTGCGCAACATGAAGCCGCATGTGAAAGAAGTGTTCGACATCACGGGCTTCTCGCACATCATCACCATCCTGTAGCTGCTCCGTCGGCGGGCTGTTGATAATTGGTGGACAACTTGCCTCGAAGAGGCATGGTTTTTTTGCGGGCATGGCGTATCTTTGTAAAAAAATCTGCTACTATGTCCAACCCCCAAAACCAAGCTATCTACGACGCCCGTAAGCTGGGTAAGCCCAGGATGACGCTCCTCGGATTGCAGCACTTGTTCGCAATGTTCGGAGCGACTGTCCTCGTCCCGGTCATTACAGGGTTGTCGGTCTCGGCAACCCTTCTTTTTGCCGGACTGGGAACCCTGATCTTCCACCTGTTGACCAAAATGAAGGTCCCCGCATTCCTCGGATCTTCCTTCGCATTCCTCGGAGGCTACGCTGCCGTCACGCAGATGGGTGCCGACCGGGGCCTCTCGCTGGCCGAATCGCTGCCCTATGCCTGCATCGGTGTCGCCTGTGCCGGTCTGATGTATTTCATCCTGGCCGGCCTGTTCGCCGCCTTCGGCACGAAGAAAGTCATGCGCTTCTTCCCGCCCGTGGTCACGGGCCCGATCATCATCGCCATCGGTCTGACACTTTCGGGTTCCGCCATCAGCAACTGCAGCACCAACTGGTGGATCGCCCTGCTGGCCATCGTCATCATCGTCGTGTGCAACATCTGGGGCAAGGGCATGATCCGGATCGTGCCGATCCTGCTCGGCGTGCTGGGCTCTTACATCGTAGCCGCCTGCTGCGGTCTGTGTGACTTCAGCGGCGTGAAGGAAGCTGCCTGGCTCGGCCTGCCGTTCAAGATGCAGGACACGGCTTTCGCAGTCTTCAAGTCGCCCGACTGGGGTCTGGTCGTGGCAGCTGTCATCGCCATCCTGCCGATCTCGCTGGCTACGATGGTCGAGCACATCGGCGATATGTGCGCCATCTCTTCGACCACGGGCGAGAACTATCTGGAACATCCGGGTCTGCACCGCACCCTGATGGGCGACGGTCTGGCCACCATCCTGGCTTCGGTCTTCGGCGCTCCGGCCAATACGACTTACGGTGAGAATACCGGTGTGCTCAACCTCACCCGCGTCTTTGACCCGCGTGTGATCCGCATTGCGGCCGTCTTCGCCATTATCCTGAGCTTCTGCCCGAAGTTCGCCGCGCTGATCGGCGCCATGCCCGCCTCCTCCATCGGCGGCGTGAGCCTGGTCCTCTACGGTATGATCTCTGCCGTGGGCGTGCGCAATCTCGTGGACAACAAAGTCGATCTGACCATTTCCCGCAACCTCATCATCGCGGCCCTCATCCTGGTGCTGGCCATCGGCATCAAGTACGGCGCGAACGATGCCATCTCCATCGGCTTCACTTCGCTCAGCGGTCTGGCCGTCGCAGCACTGGTGGGCATCATCCTCAACGCCATACTCCCGGGCAAGGACTATGAGTTCGGCTCCAGCCTCCGCGGTGACATCACCGTCAACCTGGGCGGCTCCACCCGCAATCCCAACTGGCGTGAGGAACACCCCGAAGAAGCCAAACTGTAATTCCTGCCATTTATTAATCTAAACATAACCTTATGACGACCATGAAAAAGAAACTCTTTTTCGCACTGGTGCTCAGCACTGCTTTTTTCGCGACGGCCAGCGCACAGACCAATCTGCAGGCCTTCTATGATTTCGGCCGTAAACAGATCACCACGACCCTCGAAGGCTTCTACAATGACAACTGGGGCAACACGTTCTTCTTCGTCGACTACGACTATCCCCTGGAAAGGACGGCGGAAAGAAAATTCCCGGCCGGAACTTATTTTGAACTGGCACGCTGCCTCAATTTCTGGCAGAACAGCGCGCTCGCTCCGCTCAGCTTCCAGGTGGAATACAACGGCGGTGTGTACAATAAATACGGCATCAACCACGCCTTCCTGACCGGTGTGGATTGGTTCCTTCACAGCGCTGACTTCAAGAATACACTCAATTTCAAGCTTCTTTACAAATACATCGTGGGCGTCGACCAGAAAGTTCCCATGCAGTTCACAACGGTCTGGGGCTGCCAGGACCTGTTCGGCGCTCCGGGCCTCCGCTTCTCCGGCTTCCTGGATATCTGGAATGAGTACAACAAGATGATCGTGCTTTCCGAGCCCCAGATCTGGTACAGCTTCGGAACCGAGCACTTCAACCTCGGCGGCGAGGTGGAACTCAGCTATAACTTCGGCGGCATGTCCGGCTTCCACTGCCTGCCCTGCCTCGGTATGAAATGGGTTTTCTAAACCGTTCTGACCATCACAACTTTACGATACTATGAGCAATTTCCTTTCGAAAGCTTTCGGCTTCGACGCGACGAAACACACGGTGCGCACCGAGCTTGTGGCGGGTCTGACGACGTTCCTGACGATGGCCTACATCCTGGCCGTCAACCCGAACATCTTCAGTGCCCTGCCGGGTATGCCTGCGGGCAGCGTCTTTACGGCGACGGCCCTGGCCGCCATCATCTCTACGCTGGTGATGGCCTTCTGGGCGAAGAAACCTTTCGCGCTGGCGCCGGGCATGGGCCTGAACGCCTTCTTCGTGTTCACGGTCTGCCTGACGATGGGCCACTCCTGGCAGTTCGCCCTGACGGCCGTCCTGATTGAGGGTATCATCTTCGTCGTCCTCACGCTGACGAAAGTCCGTACCTGGATTCTCAACGCGATTCCGCTCTCGCTCAAACACGCCATCGGCGCCGGTATCGGCCTGTTCATCGCCTTCATCGGTCTGCAGAACGCCGGCCTGATCGTGAACAACGATTCCACGCTGGTCGCCCTGGGTGACGTTTGCCACGGCACCGGTCTGCTGGCGGTCATCGGTCTGGTGATCTCCTGCACGCTGGTCATGCTCCACGTCCGCGGTGGTATCCTGATCGGTATCCTGGTCACGGCCATCATCGGCCTGTTCATCAAGGACCCGGCAACGGGTGAAGCTATCACGCACTTCACGGGCGTGGTTTCCCTGCCGGATTCCGTCGCACCGATCGCATTCCAGTTCCAGTGGGGTGAGATCTTCACCTGGGATATGCTGGCCGTCGTCTTCACCTTCCTGTTCATCGATATGTTCGATACGATGGGTACGGTGATCGGCGTTTCGCAGAAAGCCGGCTTCGTGGATGAGAAGGGCAATATCCAGGATGCCGAGAAGGTCTTCCTGGCCGACTCCATCGGTACGATAGCCGGTGCCTGCCTCGGTACTTCCACGACTACGACCTATGTCGAGAGTTCCGCCGGTGTCGGCGCGGGCGGCCGCACGGGCCTGACGGCCTTCTCCGTGGCTGTGCTCTTCGCCGTTGCGTTGTTCTTCTCTCCGGTTTTCCTGGGCATCCCGGGTGCCGCTACGGCTCCCGCCCTGATCATCGTCGGTATGATGATGATGAACCCGGTCCGCGAAATCGACTGGTCCAACTACCGCGAAGCCATCCCGGCCTTCCTGACGCTGATCCTCATGCCGCTGGCCTACAGCATCTCCGACGGTATCCTCATCGGTGTGATCTCCTACGTGGTCCTCTATGCCCTCACCGGCAAGGCCAAGCAGATCACTCCGACGATGTGGGTCCTCGCTGTCCTGTTCATCCTGCGGTATATCTTCATATAACCGGCCTACCGCCTTATAACCTAACCGGCGTTCCGCTGCAACGGACGCAGCTGATTATCAGGCGTTTGTATAAAGTGATCCCCCTTGTTTTAAGGGGGATCACTTTGTGTAAGGTACTGATTTATAGCTGCGTCCGTTGCAGCGCAAGGGTTCGCCCCGCAATCATCTATATCTTCGATTCGCAGTAGGCGCAGCGGACGATGCCTTCGTCGGTGCGTTTGAAGTAGGGGGTGACGGCTTCGTGGTTGCACATGCACTTGGGGTTGGAGCAGCGCAGGTTCGGGTCGGTGAAGATGTCTTTCTTCTCCGGCATCGGATGGTTCGGGTCGTCCTTCCAGTCGATGAGCGATTTGATGAGGGCCATACGGACGTATTTGCCGCAGGCGACCTGGCGGAAGTAAGCGGCGCGGGGATCGGCATCGACTTCGGTAAGGATCTCGTTGACGCGCGGCAGCGGGTGCAGCACGGCCATGTTTTTCTTGGCGAGTTTCATCTTCTCGGCGTTGAGGATGAAGTTGTCCTTGAGCCGGTCGAACTCGTCCTGGTCGAGGAAGCGCTCTTTCTGGACGCGGGTCATATAGAGGATGTCGAGATGAGGCATGGCCTCTTCGATGGAATCGACTTCCTCGTACGGGATGCCTTTGCGGTCGCAGACATCGTGACGGATGTATTCCGGAAGTTTGAGGGCGTCCGGGGCGATGAGATACACCTTGATGCCTTCGTAAGCCGAGAGGGCCTTGATCAGCGAGTGGACGGTACGGCCGAAGCGGAGGTCGCCGCAGAAGCCAATGGTCAGGTTGTCGATGTGGCCGAGCTCGCGGTGGATGGTCAGCAGGTCGGTCAGGGTTTGGGTCGGGTGGCTGTGGCTGCCGTCGCCAGCGTTGATGATGGGCACGGGCGAGACTTCCGAGGCGGCCAGCGGCGCACCTTCGATGGGGTGGCGCATGGCGATGATATCGGCGAAGCAGGCCAGCACGCGGACGGTGTCCTGGACGGTTTCACCCTTGGAGACCGACGAACGGGCGGCGTCGGAGAAACCGAGGACCTGGCCGCCGAGTTCCTTCATGGCGGCGGTGAAACTCAGGCGCGTACGCGTACTGGGCTCATAGAAGAGGGTGGCGAGTTTCTTGTGGGCCATGGCCTCGTAATACTCCTCGGGGTGTTCGATGATCCGGTCGGCGAGGGCGATGATTTCGCTGATTTCGGCGCGGGTCAGGTCGGTAGGTTCGATCAGGTGTTTCATGGAAGTGATTATTGATTAATTAATTGTTGAGATTCATCCAGGATGCGTCAGCAGGGTTGTTGCGGAAAGCGAGGATGCGCTCCTTCCACTGCGGCGCGATGTAGTTCTGCTCCACGGCGACTTCGAGCAGGGCGTCGAGATTGCTCAGCGAGTGGTTCGTGGTGCCGGCGGCGGCGAGGCGGTCGAGGCCGCGCTGCATGCCGTAGGTGAAGATGCTCACGATACCCAGGACGTCTGCGCCGGCTTCCCGCAGGGCCTCTACCGTCTCGACGGCGCTGCCGGCCGTAGAGATCAGGTCTTCTACGACGACGGTCTTCGTTCCGGGGTCCAGCCGGCCTTCGATGCGGTTGGTGCGGCCGTGGCTCTTGTTTTCGCCACGGACGTAACCCATCGGGAGACCCAGGATCTGGGCGGCGAGCGCGGCATGGGCGATGCCGGCCGTCGAAGTGCCCATCAGGGTCTGGCAATCAGGGTAATACTGGCGGACCAGCGTGGCCAGGCCGGCTTCGACGCGGTCGCGGACCATCGGTGCGGTGAGGATGAGCCGGTTGTCACAGTAGATGGGACTCTGGATGCCGCTGGCCCAGGTAAAGGGCTGCTCCGGGCGGAGGAAGACGGCGCCGATGGAGAGCAGGCCGCGGGCAATGTCTTTTTCGAGGGTATCGTTCATGGGATTATGCGTTTTTCATGGTTTCGGGACAGAATTCCGCCAGGCAGCGGTGCCAGGCGCCGAGCGGGTCGGCGGCGGCCGTAATGGGACGGCCGACGACGATGAAGTCGGAGCCGATTTCGCGGGCACGGGCGGGGGTGGTGATGCGGACCTGGTCGTCGGAAGCGGCATCGGCGAAGCGGATGCCGGGGGTGACGGCCAGGAACTCCGGACCGCATGCGGCCTTGACCAGCGAAGCTTCCAGCGGCGAGCAGACCACACCGTCCAGTCCGGCTTCCCGGGCATTGCGGGCATAGTGGGCGATGGCCTCGTCTATGCTGGCATCGATGAGCAGTTCCTGCTGCATCCTTTCTTCGCTGGTGGAGGTGAGCTGCGTCACGGCGATCAGCAGCGGACGGGTGCCGTCGGGGCGGGTGAGCCCTTCCCGGGCGGCGCGCATCATCTCGACGGTGCCGGCCGCGTGGACATTGGTCATGTCGATGTCGAGGTTCGAAAGGACCCGCATCGTGCGCCGCACGGTATTGGGAATGTCGTGGAGCTTGAGGTCCAGGAAGATCGGGTGGCCGCGCCGCTTCAGCTGGCGGACCATCTCCGGCCCTTCGGCGTAGTAGAGCTCCATGCCGATCTTCAGGAACGGCTTCCGGTCTTCTGAGGCAAACAAGTCGAGGAACGCAAAGGTCTCTCGGGCGCTGCTGAAGTCGCAGGCGATGATGACGTCGTTTTTCATACGATTCCGATGATATCTTTTAAATGCTCGATACCCAGTTGTTCCATGACCTTCGGGAGTTGGTCGATGATCGCGGGGCAGGCGAGGGGGTCGTGAAGGGAGGCGGAGCCGACCTGCACAGCCGTGGCGCCTGCCATCATCATTTCGATGACGTCTTCGGCGCTTGCCACGCCGCCGCAGCCGATCAGGGGGATGCGGCAGGCTTTTGCCACCTGGTTGACGAAACGCAGGGCGATGGGCAGCAACGCGGGGCCGGAAAAGCCGCCTGTCCGGTTGGCCAGGACGGGGCGCCGCCGGCGGATGTCGATGCGCATCCCGAGCAGCGTATTGATCAGCGTCAGTCCGTCGGCGCCTTCTTCTTCACAGGCGCGGGCGATGGGGACGATGTCCGTTACGTTGGGGCTGAGTTTGATGAAAAGGGGTTTGTGGGTGGCTTTCCGGGCTCGGCGCGTCACGGCGGCGGCCGCTTTCGGATCGGTTCCGAACACCATGCCGCCTTTATGGACATTGGGGCAGGAGATGTTGACTTCCACGATGTCGAGGGCCTCGCACTGGTCGGCCTTCTCGCAGCAGATCCCATACTCATCGAGCGAGAAGCCGCTGATGTTGGCGATCAGGGGCGTTTTGCAAAGGGTGCGGACCCGGGGCGCAATATCGCTGACGAGGGCGTCGATGCCGGGATTCTGGAGGCCGACGGCGTTGAGCAGGCCGCCGCTGCATTCGGCGATACGGGGTGTGGGATTCCCGAACCGGGGCTCCAGGGTCGTGCCTTTCAATGAAATGGCGCCCAGGCGGTTGAGGTCGAAGCATCCGGCCATCTCAAAGCCGAAGCCGAAGGTTCCGCTGGCCGGAATGACCGGATTCTGCAGGCGGATACCGGCGAGCGTGACGGAAGTATCGTTTACCATGGCAGGAGATTCTTTTTGAAAACAGGTCCTTCGTGACAGATGCGGCGGGGGCCTTCCGTGGTCTGGATGGTGCAGCCGAAGCAAAGCCCCGTGCCGCAGCCCATCCTTTCTTCGAGGGAGAATTCCGAGGTCTCGGGCAGCAGCGGATAGAGGGCGCGCATCATAGGCATCGGGCCGCAGACGTAGGCATAGTCGAAAGTGGGACGGACCTGCTGCAGCGCGTCGGTCACCAGACCGTGAATGCCTTTCGAACCGTCGGCTGTAGCCACGTGGACCGTGGCGCCGAGCGCTTCGAGTTCATCGCGCAGCAGGATTTCGGAGGCGGTGTTGAAACCCAGCAGGACGGTGACTTGCCGTCCTGCGGCGCGCAGGTCGCGGCACAGCTGGTGGAGCGGGGCGGCTCCGATGCCGCCGCCGATCAGCAGGGCCGCGTTACGGCAGGCTTCGATGTCGAAACCGTTGCCCAGGCCGGTCAGCAGGTCGAGGCCGGCGCCCGGCTGCAGGGCGGCGAGTGCGGCTGTTCCGCCGCCGACCACCTTGTAGAGTAGCGTCAAACGGTCTGCCTGCGAAAGGCTGACCGAGAGGGGACGGCGCAGGAATTTCTCCGGCACGGCCACTTCGACAAACTGTCCGCAGCGATGCCGCAGGTCCTGGTCTGAAGAGAGCGTCATCCGGTATACACCGGGTGCGACCGGGCTGTTGCTTTCAAGGGTGCAATATCTTTTTTCCATCAGGCAAGATCGTTCCAGACCAGACGGCCGGCAAAACAGGTGGCGCGGACGGCGCCCTGGACGGGCATTCCGTCGAAAGGCGTAGCGTGTCCCTTCGACAGGAAGTTGCGGCTGTCAATGGTGTAAGCAGTTTTGAGGTCGATAGCGGTCAGGTCGGCCCGCTCGCCCTCGCGCAGGGCGCCGCCGAGGCGGAAGATCCGGCGCGGGGTGGCGGATAGGGCGTCGAGCAGCCGCGCAAGCGAGAGTTTACCGGTCTGTACCAATGCGGTGTTCAGTACGGGGAAAGCGGTTTCCAGTCCTACGATGCCCATGGCACTGCCGGCGAGTCCGCGGGATTTCTCTTCCGCGGTATGGGGGGCGTGGTCCGTGGCGATGACGTCGATGGTGCCGTCCTGCAGTCCTTCGAGCAGGGCGGCGCGGTCTTCCGCACTGCGGAGCGGCGGATTCATCTTGAAACGGCCGTCTTCCTGCAGGTCATCTTCGCACAGAACCAGGTAGTGCGGTGCCGTCTCACAAGTGACGCGGACGCCGCTCCGCTTGGCCTCCCGCACCAGTGCGACACTTTCTTTCGTGGAAACGTGGCAGATATGGTAGCGGCAGCCTGTCCGCGCGGCCAGTTCCAGGTCGCGCGCAATCGGGCCCCATTCGCTTTCGGAGCAGATGCCTTTGTGCCCGTGCGCCTTGCACCAGCGGCCGTCGTGGATATAGCCGCCGTGCAGCAGGGTATTGTCTTCGCAGTGCGCAGCCAGGATGCAGTCCAGCTCAGCGGCCCGGCGCATCGCCTCCAGCATCACCTCGTCTTTCTGGACGCCGCTGCCGTCGTCGGAAAAGGCCACGCAGCGGCCTTTCAGCGCTTCGAGATCCACCGGTTCCAATCCCTTGCGCCCCAGGGTGATGGTGGCGTAGGGGAGTACTTCGATGCAGGCATCCCGGTCGATGATGGCCTGCTCGACGGCAATTGTTTCCGGGCTGTCTGGCGCCGGATTCAGGTTGGGCATGGCGCAGATTGTCGTGTAGCCGCCGCGGGCGGCAGCCAGCGAGCCGGACCGGATGGTCTCTTTCTGTGGGGCACCGGGTTCCCGGAAATGGACGTGCAGGTCGGCAAACCCATAGCTGAGCAGCATCCCGGAAAGATCGACCACTTCCGTTCCTGCGCCGGTGGGGGCAGGGATGAACTCCTGGATTTCCTGAATCCTGCCGTGGGCGATACGGACATCGCGCGGCGCCAGGAGGCCGGGCCCTGTCATCATCAATCCGTTTTTCAGCAGCAACTCTTTCATCGGGACAAAAAAAAGACAGCTCAGCGAGCTGTCTCGGCATCTATAAAATGAGTGTGTTCAATGGCTTTCCGTTTCATGACAGAAATTTCCGCAAAGGTAAACCGTTTTGCGAAAAAGGCAAAGGGAAAAACACTTCTTTTGTCAACAATCCGCTTTTGATAACTTTTTTGGTCCACGTGCGTGGGCGCGTAAGGATTATAGTTGTAAATTTGTAATTCTGTAAAACCGTACATCGATTCATCGCATTATGAAAGTCAGCATCATCATGGGATCGAAGAGCGACTGGGACGTGATGTCCGCCGCCTGCGAGACCTTGGATTCCTTTGGCGTGGAATACGAAAAGAAAGTGATCAGCGCACACCGTACGCCGCAGTTCTTTATGGAGTATATGGCCGGTGCCCGCGACCGCGGCGTCGGCATCGTGATTGCTGGTGCGGGCGGGGCAGCCCATCTGCCGGGCATGGCCGCCGCCCTGACCACCCTTCCGGTGATCGGCATCCCGATCCGCAGCAAGGCCTTGAACGGCATGGATTCCCTGCTGTCCATCGTCCAGATGCCGAGCGGCATTCCCGTCGCCACGATGGCCATCGACGGAGCCAAGAATGCGGCGCTCTACGCCGTTGCCATCCTTGCCCTGCAGGATAAGGAACTGGCCGCCCGCCTGGAGGCCTTCCGGAAAACACAGGCCGAAAAAGTATTGAACACCGAACTCTGATCCGCCGATGGAAAGCCGCCGCATCTTTGTCGAGAAAAAGCCCGCCTTCCGGGTGGAGGCCGAAAGCCTTCGGAAAGAATTCAACGAGAACCTGTCGGTCCAGCTGCGCAGCCTGCGACTCGTCAATCTTTACGACCTGACCGGCTTCAGCGACGACCTGCTGGACAAATGCCGCTATACGGTCTTCGGCGAAAGGGTATCCGATACCGTCTCCGACGCCCTCGACCTGACGGGCCGTCGCTACCTGGCCGTTGAGTATATCCCCGGCCAGTTCGACCAGCGCGCTTCTTCAGCCCTCGACTGTGTCCATCTGATCGATCCGGCCGCCCAGGTCGAAATCCGCAGCGGCCGCCTGCTGATCTTCGACGACGACTTCTCCGATGAAGGGCTCGAAGCGGTTCGCCGCTACTTCATCAACGCCGTGGAGAGCCGCGAGAAAGACCTTTCGGTAATCGCGGGCCGCGAAGCGGCCGCCGTCCGTCCGCTGGCCTCGCTCGAGGGCTTCACCGATATGGAGGAGAAGGATTTCGCGGCCTTCTGCCGCGACTGGGGGCTGGCCATGAACACCGACGACCTGCGCGAAGTGGTGCTGCATTTCCGGAAGGAAGGCCGCAACCCCACCGAGACGGAACTCCGCATCCTCGACACCTATTGGAGCGACCACTGCCGCCACACCACCTTCACGACCCATCTGACCGATATCCGCGTGGAGGACTCTTTCATCAAACCGGCGCTGGAAGCTGACCTGAAACAGTTGGATGCCATCCGCCACGAACTTGGCCGCGACGGCAAGCCGCTCTGCCTCATGGAACTGGCTACCATCGGCGCCCGTTATCTGAAACATAAAGGGGTGCTCGACAACCAGGAGCAGAGCGAAGAGAACAATGCCTGCAGTATCGTCATCGACGTGGATGTGGACGGCAAGCTAGAAAAATGGCTGCTGCAGTTCAAAAACGAGACGCATAATCACCCGACGGAGATCGAACCCTTCGGCGGTGCGGCGACCTGCCTCGGCGGCGCGATCCGCGACCCGCTCTCGGGACGTGCCTACGTGTATCAGGCGATGCGCGTAACGGGCGCCGGCGACATCTGGAAGCCGGTCGCCGAGACGATGCACGGCAAACTGCCGCAGCGGATGATCTCGCGCAAGGCGGCTGCCGGCTATTCGAGTTATGGCAACCAGATCGGTCTGGCCACTACCCACGTGCGTGAAATCTTCCATCCGGGCTACACGGCCAAGCGTATGGAAGTCGGCGCAGTCGTAGGTGCCGTGCCGGCGGCGCAGGTCGTACGCGAAAGCCCTGCGCCGGGCGACGTGATCCTCCTGCTGGGCGGCCGCACGGGCCGCGACGGCATCGGCGGCGCCACGGGCTCTTCGAAGGGACATACCGACGCTTCCCTGACCACCTGCGGCAGCGAGGTCCAGAAAGGCAACGCTCCTGAGGAGCGCAAGCTCCAGCGGCTCTTCCGCCGGGCGGACGTGTCGCACATGATCAAGAAATCCAACGACTTCGGCGCCGGCGGCGTGAGCGTGGCCATTGGCGAGCTGGCCGACGGCCTGGAAATCCATCTTGACCGCGTCCCGACCAAATACAGCGGACTCAACGCGATGGAGCTTTCCATCAGCGAATCGCAGGAGCGTATGGCTGTGGTCATCGCGGCTGCCGACCGGACCCGCTTTGAGGAGTGCTGCGCCGAGGAAAATATCGAAGTGACCTACGTGGCCGACGTGACCGGTTCGGGTCGGATGCGGATTCTCAACGGTTCGGATTGTGTGGCCGACCTGCCGCGCAGCTTCATCGACAGCGCTGGCGCCCGCCATTACGCGAAGGCGGCCATCCTGCCGGTGGCGGACGGCGACCCGTTCCGCATCGAAGTGGCAGGCGGAACACCCGAAGCCCGGATGAAGGACCTGCTCTCCAAGCCCAATGTACAATCGCAGAAGGGCCTGATCGAGATGTTCGACTCGACCATCGGCCGTTCGACCGTGCTCATGCCCTACGGTGGGCGCTGGCAGGACACCGAGTCGCAGGTATCGGTGCAGAAACTGCCCGTTATCGGCGAAACCGACACGGCGAGCATGATGGCCTTCGGCTACAATCCCGACCTGGCGACCTGGAGCCCGTATCACGCAGCGGCCTACGCGGTTGTCGAGGCCTGCACCAAGGTGGCTGCCGCCGGCGGCGACTGGTCTACGATGCGCTTCTCCTACCAGGAATACTTCGAACGGATGACATCCGATCCGCATACCTGGGGCAAGCCGCTTTCCGCCCTGCTGGGCGCCCTGCGGATGCAGGTAGCCCTGGGCCTGCCGTCCATCGGCGGCAAAGACTCGATGAGCGGCACCTTCGAGCAGATCCACGTGCCCCCGACGCTGATAGCCTTCGGTATCACGCCGGTGAAGGCCTCGAAGGTCATCTCGCCGGAATTCAAACAGGCCGGCAACCGCATCTATCTGCTGCGGCACACGCCCCTTTCCGACCGGATGCCCGATACCGAGGCGCTGAAGCAGCTGTGGAGTTACATCCATACGCAGATTGCCGCAGGGCGCGTGGTCTCGGCCTGGGCCCTGGGCTTCGGCGGCGTGGCGGAAGGCCTTGCCAAGATGGCCTTCGGCAACCGGCTGGGCTTCGATGTCCAGCTGCCTGAAGAAGAACTCTACCGCTTGGGTTACGGCTCCATCCTCGTTGAGGCGGCGGGTGAACTTGACGCTCCCTTTGCCGGATTGCTCGGCCGGGTGACGGACGGCCCCATTGTCCTCAATGGCAGCCGTATGCCGCTCTCCGATCTCCGGGCGGCCTGCTACAGCCGTTTCGACGAAATCTATCCCGAGAAGACCCCGGCGCCGGAGAATCCGGTTCCGGAATTCGCCTCCTGCTTCTGCAGCGAGCCGGCGCCGCGCTATCCCGGCGCTCCCGTCGAACAGCCGCTCGTGCTGCTGCCGGTGTTCCCCGGCACAAACTGCGACTACGACACCGCCGCCGCTTTCCGCGCCGCCGGTGCCCGCGTCCGTTTCTCGGTCTTCCGCAACCTGACCGAGGCAGACGTCCTCTCCTCCATCGACGAACTGTGCCGCAATCTGGCCGAGTGCCAGATCCTCTCCCTTTCGGGCGGCTTCTCGTCGGGCGACGAGCCTGACGGCAGCGGCAAGTTCATCGCCAATGTGCTGGGCAACCCGCGCGTGGCGGCGCAGATTGAGGCGCTGCTTGCCCGCAAGGGCCTGATCCTGGGTATCTGCAACGGTTTCCAGGCGTTGGTCAAGAGTGGCCTGCTGCCCGACGGGAAACTGGGCGTGAAGGAAGACGATCCCACGTTGTTCCGCAACGACATCAACCGCCACATCTCGCAACTGGTGACGACGGTTGTCTCGACGATCCGTTCGCCGTGGCTTTCGGGTTTCAAGGCCGGCGAAGTGCATACCGTGGCTGTGAGCCACGGCGAAGGCAAGTTCGTGGTGAGCCGCGAGCAGGCAGAGCAACTCTTTGCCAACGGCCAGGTTGCCTTCCGCTATGCCGATCCCGCGACGGGCACTCCGACGATGGAATCGCCCTTCAATCCCAACGGCTCGTCCTACGCCATCGAAGGGGTCATCAGCCCCGACGGCCTGATCCTCGGCAAGATGGGTCATTCCGAACGCGCCGCGAAGGATCTCTACCGCAACATCCCGGTACCGGTGGGTGAGGATATTTTCCGCAATGCAGTCAATTATTTCAGAAAGTAACGATATGGCAATCAACTACGAAAAGGCAGGCGTAAGCCTGGAGGCGGGCTACGAGGTGGTCCGGCGCATCAAACAGCACGTGGCTTCGACCCGGCGTCCCGGCTGGATGGGCGGCATCGGCTCGTTCGGCGGCATGTTCGACCTGGCCTCGCTTGGCTACAAGGAGCCGGTGCTGGTGAGCGGTACCGACGGCGTGGGCACCAAACTCAAGATCGCCTTCGCCATGGACAAGCACGATACCATCGGTATCGACGCCGTGGCCATGTGCGTCAACGACGTGCTGGCCCAGGGCGCCGAGCCGCTCTTCTTCCTCGATTATGTGGCTCTCGGCCACAACATTCCCGAAAAGGTGGAAGCCATCGTCGCCGGCGTGGCGGAAGGCTGCCGGCAGGCAGGCTGTGCGCTGATCGGCGGCGAGACGGCGGAGATGCCGGGCATGTATGCCGACGGCGAATACGACATCGCCGGTTACACCACGGGTGTAGTGGAGAAGAGCAAACTCATCGACGGCACGAAGGTGTCTGTGGGCGACGTCCTGGTGGGCATCGCCTCCAGTGGCGTCCATTCCAACGGTTTCAGCCTGGTCCGGAAGATTGTTTCCGACGCCGGCCTTTCACTCGACCAACGCTGTCCTGAACTTGGCGGCCGCGTGCTGGGCGAAGTCCTGCTGACCCCGACCAACATCTATGTCAAGGAAGTGCTCGAAGTCATCCGCCGCTGCAATGTCCACGGCGTCGCCCACATCACAGGCGGCGGCTTCGACGAGAACATCCCGCGCATCCTCCGTCCCGGCCAGGGCATCGAGGTGCGCGAAGGAACCTGGGAGATCCTGCCTGTCTTCCGTGCGCTGGAGAAATGGGGCGGCATCCCGCACCGCGAGATGTTCAATATCTTCAACATGGGCGTCGGCATGGTGCTGGCCCTCGATCCTTCCGAAGCGGAAACGGCCATCGCCATCCTGTCCGAAGCGGGTCGCAAGGCTTCCGTCATCGGACGTGTCACGGACCGCGAAGGCGTCGATATCATCCTGCAATGAAACGGCTGGCAGTTTTTGCAAGCGGCTCCGGCACCAATTTCGAGGCCATCGCCCAGGCGTGCGCCGACGGCCGGCTGCAGGCCGAAGTGGCGCTGCTGGTCTGTGACGTGCCTGGTGCCAAGGTTTTGGAGCGGGGCGCGCGCTTCGGTGTGGAAACCTTCTGCTTCCGGCCGAAATCCTATGCCTGCAAAGCCGATTTCGAAACTGAAATCGCCGACCGCATGGATGCCCTCGGCATCGACCTGGTCTGTCTGGCCGGCTATATGCGGCTTATCGGGCCGGTCCTGCTGGAACGCTACGGCGGCCGCATCATCAACATCCATCCTTCGCTGCTGCCCGCTTTCAAGGGTGCGCACGCGGTGGAAGACGCCGTGGCCTACGGCGTGAAAGTCTATGGCATCACCCTTCATTGGGTCGATGCCACGCTCGACGGCGGAAAGATCATCGCCCAGGAAGCCTTCCCTTACGAAGGGGACGATCCTGCCGAGGTCCATCGCATCGGGCAGAAAATCGAACATCGTCTCTATATCGAAACCATCCGGAAACTACTGCAATGAGAGCACTTATCAGCGTAAGCGACAAGCGGGGCGTCGCTGATTTCGCCGCCGCACTTTCCCGGCTCGGCTGGGAGATCATCGCCACGGGCGGCACGCAGCGCCTGCTGGAACAGGAAGGCGTGAAAACGATCGGCATCAGCGAAGTGACGGGCTTTCCCGAAATCTGCGACGGCCGCGTGAAGACCCTGCACCCGAAGGTGCACGGGGCCCTTCTGGGCCGCCGCGACCTGCCTTCGCATCTGCAGGCCCTGCGCGAAAACGGCATCGAATTCATCGACCTGGTGTGCGTCAACCTCTATCCCTTCGCCGCCACGATCGCCAAGCCGGGCGTAACGATGGAAGACGCCGTGGAGAATATCGACATCGGCGGTCCGTCGATGCTGCGCAGCGCCGCCAAGAACTGGCGCGACGTGACGGTGGTCTGCGATCCGGCCGACTATGCCGTCGTGCTCGACGAGATCCGCGCCTCCGGCAACACGAAACCCGAAACGCGCCTCACGCTTTCGGCCAAGGCCTACACGCACACGGCACAGTACGACACGATGATTGCACGTTATATGCGCGCCCAGGCCGGGCTGCCCGAAAAACTCTTCCTGGAATACGACCTGAAGCAGCCGCTGCGTTACGGTGAGAACCCGCACCAGGATGCGCGTTTCTTCGCCGCGAAGGAGCCGGAATCCTACTCGCTGGCCTTCGCACGGCAGATCCAGGGCAAGGAGATGTCGTACAACAACATCCAGGACGCCAATGCCGCCCTGAACATCGTGCGGGACTTCGCCGACCAGCCTTTCTGCGTGGCGCTCAAACATATGAATCCTTGCGGTGCGGCGGTGGGAGAGACGATTGAAGAAGCCTGGCAGGCCGCTTACGAGGCCGACAAGGTGAGCATCTACGGCGGCATCGTGGCGCTGAACCGCGAGCTTTCGGCCGAGGTGGCACTGGGCATGAAACCCATCTTCCTCGAGATCGTCATCGCGCCGTCCTTCTCGCAGGAGGCGCTGGAGATCCTCTCGGCCAAGAAGAACCTCCGGGTGCTGGAAGTCGACATGACGCCCTGCGAAAAGGCGCCGATGCAGTATGTCGGCGTGAACGGCGGTATGCTGGTGCAGCAGCTTGACATAGCGGTCGAAAAGATCGACGCTGCGATGTGCGTGACCAAGGCCAAGCCCACGGAAGCGCAACTGCGCGACATGGACTTCGGCTGGCGCATCGTCAAACACGTGAAGTCCAACGCCATCGCAGTGGTCCGCGACGGTCATACCGTAGGTGTGGGTGCCGGACAGATGAACCGCGTCGGCTCGGCGGAAATCGCGCTGAAAGAGGCGCAGGCGGCCGGTTTCACAAGCGGCCTGGTCCTGGCCTCCGACGGTTTCCTGCCTTTCGGCGATACGGTTGCCCTCGCCGCGCAATACGGCGTAGCGGCCATCGTCCAGCCCGGCGGCAGCATCCGCGACGAAGAATCCGTCGCCAAAGCCGATGAACTGGGCATCACGATGCTGTTTACCGGCGTCCGCCATTTCAAGCATTGAACGGGTATTAACCATTAACAAATAACCACATTACTGCATAACTTTCACGTCTGCAACGTACGCATCTGATTGACAGTTGTTTATAGAAGTTGATCCCCTCTGTTTCGAGGGGGATCGGTTTGCGTAAGATGCTGAGCATCAGTTGTGTACATTGCAGCGCAAAAGGGAAATGGGAGAAGCAAGAAGGATGAAAAAGAAGGTTTTGGTCGTTGGCGGTGGCGGCAGGGAGCACGCCATCGTGGATGCGCTGGCACGGTCGGCGCAGGTGGAGAAAATCTATTGTGCACCGGGCAATGCAGGCATTGCCGGACAGGCGGAATGTGTCCCGTTGAAAGATACGGATGTAGAGGGGCTGCTGGCATTTGCTTCGGCCCATTCGATCGACTTGACCGTCGTAGGTCCGGAGGCCGCGCTGGCAGCCGGTATCGTCGACCGGTTCCGCGCCGCCGGACTGAAGATTTTCGGCCATACGCAAGCGGCCACGGCCATCGAGTCGAGCAAGGACTTCGCCAAACAGCTGATGGTCGCAGCCGGTGTGCCGACGGCGGCCTATCGCACGTTTACCGACTTCGAGGCAGCGCTGGCCTATGTCAAGGCCGGATCGATCCCGACGGTCATCAAATACGACGGCCTGGCTGCCGGCAAAGGCGTGGTTGTCGCTGAGACGCTCGAAGAGGCCGAAGCGGCCCTTCGTGACATGCTGCTCGACGGCCGCTACGGAGAAGGGAAGGTCGTGATCGAAGAATTCCTCACCGGCCCCGAGTTTTCGCTGATGGCCTTCGTCAACGGCCGTCAGGTCCGGCCGATGGTAGCCGCGCAGGACCACAAGCGCGCTTTCGACGGCGACGCCGGCCCGAACACCGGCGGTATGGGTGCCTATACCGAATCGTTTGCAACGGGAAAGAGCGGCCTGTCGTTCATTTCGGACGCCGACTACGATTTCGCCGTGACGAAGATCCTCCAACCCGTGGCCGATGCAATGGCCGATGCCGGCACGCCGCTCAGCGGGGTCCTCTATGGTGGTCTGATGAAGACGCCTTCGGGCATCAAGGTCATCGAGTTCAACGCCCGTTTCGGCGATCCCGAGACGGAGGTCGTGCTGCCGCGCCTGGAGAGCGACATCTACGACATTTTTGGGGCAGTGGCCGAGGGAACGCCGATTCCGGAAACCCGCTGGAAGGACGAGTCTGTGATGGGCGTCGTGATGGCCTCGAAAGGGTACCCCGGCAGCTACGCGAAAGGAGCACCGATTTCGGTGGCGCCCGTTTTTGGCGAGCGCATCTACCATATGGGCACGAAGCGCGCGGAGGACGGCGGTCTGGTGACGGCCGGCGGCCGTGTGCTGATGGTCATCGCCGGCGCGCCGGCGACGAGAGAAGCCGCCCGCCGCTGCTACGCCGCCGTTGAAAAGGTTTCGTGCGACAATCTGTTCTATCGCCGCGACATCGCAAAATATGTATTATAACCGGATAACACCAATCCAGGCTTGACCTGGAATCTGATTACGCTTGAATATGGGAAAGATCATTGATGGAAAAGCCATAGCCGCAGGGCTTTACGATGAAATGCGGCAAGAAGTCGAACAAATGGGCGAGACCTATGGCCGCCGTCCCGGCCTGACGGTCATCATCGTCGGCGAGGACCCTGCCAGCCAGGTGTACGTCCGCAACAAGGAAGTCAACGCCATCAAGGTCGGGCTGGTGTCGGAGGTCATCCGGATGCCGGAGCAGACGACACAGGAAGAACTCCTGGCCGTCATCGGCCGGCTCAACGCCGATGCGACCGTAGACGGCATCCTGGTCCAACTGCCGGTGCCGAAACATATCGACAAAGACGCTGTCATCGCCGCCGTTGCGCCCGACAAGGATGTGGACGGATTCTTCGGGATGAAGTCCGGTTTCACCCTCAAGCACGGCTATGTGGCGCCCTGCACCCCGCGGGCCTGCATCCATTTGATCAAGACGACAGGGGAGACCATCGAAGGCAGGCACGCCCTGGTGGTCGGCCGCGGCGAACTGGTCGGCAAACCGGTGGCGACACTGCTGCTCAATGAAAACGCTACGGTCACCATCGCTCATTCCCGAACGCGCAATCTGGGCGAGATCGCCCGGACGGCCGACATCATCGTCGCCGCCGTCGGCAAGCCGGACATCATCACCGGCGACATGGTCAAGCCCGGCGCCATCCTCATCGACGTGGGCATCAACCGCGGCGCCGACGGCAAACTCTGCGGTGACATCGACTTCGCCAGCGCCGAGCCTGTGGCCGGCTGGATCACCCCCGTCCCCGGTGGCGTCGGCCCGATGACCATCGCGATGCTCATCCGCAATACCCTCGACTGTTATTTGAATCACGTGCGTTTGTAATTCGATAATTATCATTATCTTTACAAGCATAACGAACAATAAGGTAACATGAAAGGCAAGTCTCTCCTCACTGTCGTATTGCTCGTGGCGGGTTTCCTGGCCGCGGGCTTCCCCTCTTTCGCGCAGGACATCATCACGAAGAAAGATGGCACGGATATCAAGGCAAAAGTCCTTGAAGTGAATGAAAACGAAGTCAAGTACAGAAGATACGACTATCTGGACGGTCCGATCTTCACGATGCTCAAGTCGGAAATCCTGATCGTCCGCTATGAAAACGGAACCAACGATGTCTTCAATGGAAAGGGCAAATCTGTTCCGGTCGTCAAGTCCGAACCGCAGCCGACCGTAGAAGATGCGGACGACCGTGACCGGGATGAAATGAAGAAGGACAAAAAAGACTCGAAGAAGTCATCCAAGAAGGATGCTAAAAAGGAATCCAAGAAGGACTTGAAGAAAAAAGACAAGAAGACTTCGGAGGACGAAGAGGAGGTAGTCGCAGAAGAGAAGGTGGAGAAGGAAGAAAAGGTGGAGAAGGAAGAAAAAGTGGAAAAGGAGAAGAAGGACTCCAAGAAAGACGCCAAGAAGGACGTGAAGAAAAAGAAGGATTCGAAGGACGAAGAAGAAGTAATCACGGAAGAGAAGGAGGAAGTGGAGAAGGTTGCGAAGAAAGAGGAGAAGGAAAAGAAAGAAAAGAAGGACAAGAAGGATTCGAAGAAAGATAAGGAGAAGAAAGAAAAAGATTCTTCGAAGAAAGACAAGGATAAGGACAAGAAGAGCGACAAGGGCGGAAGCAAGGCGGTGGATGGAATCGAGATTCTGTCCGGCGATACCTATTTCCTGTCCAAATCTGATGAAGCCGTGGTCGTATTTGATTACGACAAAACGGTCGTCGAGGGCAAGCCGCTGATGGAATACCTGGAAGACCAGGGTTCGGACTGGGTGAAGGAATGGCCCGAAAACCAGGAGTTTATCAGTGGAAAGTTCGTGGAGTATTTCAACGACAAGAGCAAGGGAATGACCCTGATCGAGAAGGGGAAGGCGCCCTATAAACTGGTCATCCATGTGGACAAGATGGATTTCGGCAGCGTTGCCGGCAATCCTTTCAATATGTACTCCGGAGGCGCTGAGATTTCCGGAACGGTGGAGGTCGTGGATGCATCGAGCGGCAAGAAATGCCTGTCCATGGACTTTACCGATATCCAGGGCGTCCGCCAGATGTCGGCTACCTGGCGGCTGGAATTCGCCTTCATCGAGCTGGCGAAACGCCTGCTGAAATTTGCCAAGTAAATCCTTCAAAAACCAATAACCTATGAAAAGACTCCTGATCGTCCTCGTGACGCTGTGCTCGGTGGTATCCGCTTTTGCACAGGACCTTATCACCAAAACGGACGGAACCGACATCAAGGCGAAAATTACGGAAGTGAACACCGACAATGTCAAGTACAAACGTTCGGACAATCTGAACGGTCCGACCTATACGATCAACAAGTCCGAGATCCTGATGATCATCTACGGGAACGGTATGCGCGAGATCTTCAACACGGGAGATGCTCCCAGTCAGCCGAAACAGGAAGTTTCCCAGAAGGCTTCCGCTCCGGCTGCCAAGGCCGTGCGGAACGACCTTTTCATCTCGGATCCCTCCCAGCTGGAACCCGGTTTGAAGTACCGGCATTTAAAGGACCTGTATGAGCGGAGCGACTTCAAGAAACTGGACGATAACAAGTATTCTCCCGGTCTGGCGTGGATCAACCTGGCCGTCCCCGGTGTCGCCCAGTTCATCATGGGTGAAGGCGGCTTGGGTGCGCGTTATCTGATCTGGGGCGCGGTCAATACCGGATTGATGACGGGAGGTGTCTATCTCTCCCGCGCGATGAACAGTGGAGAGGATGCCAGATACAGTTGGTTGCCCTTGATCGTGACCGGCGCCGGCGCCATCGGTTACCTGATCACGACCTTCACTTCCATCTCCAACGCCTCCAAAGTGGCCAAAGTGAAGAGCCTCTACAACCATGACTTGAACGCGATGGGCCTGAGTTACGACTTTACGATCGATGCGACCCCTTTTGTCGCACCGGTCTATATGGGTGACCGCTATGTCGCCGCTGCCGGTCTGACGCTGACCATGAAGTTTTAATCTTTAGAAAAGCATTATCACCATGGCAAGAGACAGACGCTTTGAAATGATTGAAAGGGAAGGAATGGGCCTGGCCGCCCATATCCGCATCATCGTCGATACCGAGACCGGTGTCAACTACCTGTACGTCCAGGACGGCTACGGCGGCGGACTCACGCCGCTGCTCGACGCCAAAGGCAATCCCATCGTCTCCCGCTGACCCCGGAAGGCTGCTGGAGGGTGCTCCGACAGTATTGGATTTTCACTTTATTTCACTATCTTTGTAGTTACGTGAAAAAGTGAAAATCCAATATTTTTTAACTGATAACCTATGAGAATGCTATCCTTTCTGACGAATCTGTGGAACAGCAACGCGACGCTGGTTCTGCTGGTTCTGATCCTGATCATCGTGGCGGTCTTCGTCGTCTATTATCTGAAAAAGGCGAAAGAACATCCCAAGGGACTGATTGCCGCGGCTCTCAGCAATATGGGTGAGCGCTTCGGCTACTACATTATGAATGCCGTGCTGCTGCTCTTCCTGGTCTCGAAGTTCGGTCTGCCCGACGGCACCGCCGGCTTGATCTACTCCTTCTTCTATTTCGGCATCTACATCCTGGCCCTCGTGGGCGGTCTGATCGCCGACAAGACGCAGAACTACAACCGCACCATCCAGATCGGCCTGTTCATTATGGCGGCCGGTTATGTGGCCCTGGCCATCCCGCTTTTCAGCAAGGCTGGCGGAATGGTAGTCGACGGAAACGGCGGCTGGTGGGGCATCCTGATCTTCACCTGTGCTGCCCTGCTCTGCATCGCCTTCGGCAACGGCCTGTTCAAGGGCAACCTGCAGGCGCTGGTGGGCAAGCTCTACGATGAATTCGAGGAAGAAGCGGCCAAGAATGGCCCCGAGGCCCTGAAGATCGCAAAGGACAAACGCGACTCCGGCTTCCAGATTTTCTACGTGTTCATCAACATCGGCGGCGTGATCGCCCCGTTCATCGCCCCGATGCTCCGCAAGTGGTGGCTCGGCCGCAGCAATTTCATCTACAATGCCGATATGTCAGGCCTCTGCCACAAGTTCCTCGGTGGAGAAACCTCGATCGTCGAGACCCAGAAGTTCATCGAGACGAGCGCCGCTTCCGTGTCGGATCCGTCCGTGCTGGCCAATCCGGCCCAGTTTTGCTCCGACTATGTGCAGGTGTTCAACACCGGTATCCACTGGGCGTTCATCGTCTCGGCCGTAGCGATGCTCACCTCGCTGATCATCTTCCTGGCAACCAAGCATAAATTCCCGCAGCCGGGCAAGAAGGAAGCCGCGCAGAGCGTCGAATACAGCGCTGAAGAGAAGCAGGCTATGGCCAAGGAGATCAAGCAGCGTATGGCTGCCCTTTTCGCCGTACTCGGCATCGCCATCTTCTTCTGGCTCTCGTTCCACCAGAACGGCCAGTCGCTGATGGTTTTTGCCCGCGACTTCGTGAAATCCGACCAGATCGCTCCTGAAATCTCGCAGGCGCTCAACCCGCTCTATGTGATTATCCTCACACCGATCGTGATGGGTATTTTCGCCGGTCTGGCCCGCAAGGGGAAACCGGTGTCCACGCCGCGCAAGATATCGCTCGGTATGTTTATCGCCGGCCTGGCCTACCTCTTCCTGGTGATTCTCTCGGTGGCCAACCACTATCCGTCCGGCAACGAGTTCCGGGCAATGGATTCCCTGCAGATGGCATCCGCCGGCCTGGCCAAATCCGGCTACTGGGTGATGTTCGTCATCTATTTCTTCCTTACCGTCGCGGAACTCCTGATTTCGCCGCTGGGCCTGAGTTTCGTTTCGAAGGTGGCGCCCAAGCATATGGCGGGTCTCTGCCAGGGTCTCTGGCTCGGCGCTACGGCCATCGGTAACCTGCTGATCTTCGTCGGCCCGATTATGCTCAACGCCTGGCCGATCTGGAAATGCTGGACCGTGTTCCTGGTCGTCTGCTTCGTGTCGATGTCCATTATGCTCGGGATGGTGAAGTGGCTCGAGAAGGTCACCAAGGCCTAAACATATTGTTTCAGCCATGCTGAAAATCGTATTTCTGGATGCGCAGACGCTGGGGAGTGACATTTCCCTAGCGCCTGTCTCCGATTTGGGAGACTATGTCTCCTATCCCTTTACGAAGCCGGAAGACGTGTTCGAACGCATCGCCGGCTTCGATGTGGTGATTACCAACAAGGTATGGATGGGGAAGGAGCAAATCGACGCTTCGCCCGCCCTGAAACTGATCTGTGTGGCGGCTACCGGCACGAACAACGTCGATACGGCCTACGCCGCCTCGAAGGGAATTCCGGTGCGCAATGCGGTGGACTACTCCACGGAAAGCGTGACGCAGGTCACCTGGATGCACATCCTGAATCTCGTGGGCAAGGCCCGCTATTTCGACGATTACGTCAAGGACGGCTCCTACAGCACCAGCGGCTGCTTTACCAATGCGACCGTTCCGTTCTTCGAACTGCGCGGCAAGACTTATGGTACGGTGGGCCTGGGCAATATCGGTTCCCGCGTGGCGGGAGTCGCGGAGGCCTTCGGCATGAAGGTGCTCTACTATCCGACTTCCGGCAGGCCGCACTCCGACCGCTATGAGGCCGATACGGACCTGGACAGCTTCCTCTCGCGCTGCGACGTGGTGTCGGTCCACTGCCCGCTCAACGAGCGCACGAACGGCCTGATCGGCTACGGACAGCTTGCCCGGATGAAGCGCAGTGCCGTGATCGTCAATATGGGCCGCGGCGGCATCGTCGTGGAAGCCGACCTGGCCCGGGCGCTCGACGAAGGCCTGATCGCCGGTGCGGCAACGGACGTGTTCACGAAAGAACCCCTTCCTTCCGGCCATCCTTACCTGAAGATGCAGCATCCCGAACGGCTGCTGCTCACGCCGCACATCGGCTGGGCCAGCCGCGAAGCCCGCATCTGCCTGGTGGACAAGATCGCCGCCAACATCAAGGATATTTTCAACTTATAAAAACAATAGTGCTATGACTGTCATTATCATCATTGCCATCGTTGCGATCCTCGTGCTGTGGGTGATTTCCGTGCAGCGGAAACTCGTCAAGCAGGAAGAGATCTGCAAGAACGGCCTGAGCCAGATCGGCGTCCAGCAGAACAACCGCTGGGATGCCCTCAAAGCGCTCGCCGAACTGACCAAGGGCTACTCGGATCATGAGTACAAGACCATTACCGACACCATCGCGCAGCGCCGTCCCATCTCGGCCAGCAGCACCAGTGCCGACGCCAACACGCAGGAAAACCTCTTCACCCAGGCCCTTTCCGCCCTCAACGTCGTGGTGGAGAAGTATCCTGAACTCAAGGCCAACGAGAACTACATCAAGACCATGGACAGCGTCAATACCTACACCAACCAGGTGCGTATGAGCCAGATGGTCTACAACGATTCCGTGACCAAGTTCAATCAGATCATCCGTCAGTTCCCGGACTCCATCGTCGCTTCGCTCTTCCACTTCACCCCGCGCGAATACCTGCAGGTGAACGAGAGCAAGACCGAGATGCCGTCGATGAAGTTCTAAATCCCTGTCCCGATGAAGCGTCTACCTTTGCTGTGTGCCGTGCTGCTGGCGCTGGTCCTTCCGGTCCGGCCCGCAGCCGCACAGAACCAGGTGCACGATGTGGACATCACCGTCACCCTCGCCACGGATGGCAGTGCGCAGATCCGGGAAGTATGGGACATGACCCTGAGCCGCGGTACGGAAGTCTATCTGGGCCGCGAGAACCTGGGCGACATCAAGATCCTCGACCTGACCGTTTCCGACGAAACGGGCGAGACCTACAAGACCGACCGCAGCTGGGACACCGACCGTTCCTTCGAGCGGAAGAAGGGCCATTGCGGCCTGCATTCCATCTCCGACGGTTATGAGATCTGCTGGGGCATCGGTGAATACGGGCACCGGACCTACACCGTCGACTATCGCCTGACCAACCTGGTCAAGAGCCTGGACGACTACGACATGATCCATTACATGTTCTATACGCCCAACGATTTCCGGGCGGAACACGTGAAGGTGACGTTGGAGAAACCGGGCTTTGAGATGGATACCCTCACGCGTATCTGGGCCTTCGGTTACGACGGCTACATCTGGCGCGAGGACGGGAAGGTGATTGCCGAAAACGAGAATCCGCTCGAATCGTCGCACGACATCATCATCCTGATGCGTTTCGACAAGGGAACATTCGAATCGAACAGTGTGCAGGAGCGGCCTTTCCAGGCCGTCCTGGACCGTGCGCTGGAAGGGGCCGACGAGCCGGACAACCCGCTCCCGAAATGGAAGGAGAAACTCTACACCATACTGGGATTCTTCATGTTCATGGGAATGATCCTGTTGCCGTTCCTCCCGTTGATCGCGCGGATTATCCAGCGTCGCAAGGCCCGTAAGAATGCGTTCGGCACCCTGAATCTCTCCTCCATCGACTGGTCGCGGGAGATTCCCTATGGCGGAGACATCATGATGAACAATTACATCATCTCGACTTCCAAGGACATTAAGGCCAAGAACAATTCCGTGGCTTCGGCCATGATTCTCCATATGTTGCAGGAGGGTTGCCTCGAAGCCCAGCGCGACCTGGCAACCGGCAAGGTCAACATCTATTTCAAGGAAGATGCAGACTTTTCCAAGATCGACAGTACGGAAAAAGGACTCTGGTCGATGATGCTCGAGGCCAGCGGCCCCAACAAGATCCTGGAAGAGAAGGAATTCTCGACCTGGGCCAAGAAGAAAGGAACACGGCTGATCAACTGGACCCAGTCTGTCAAGTCCGCGGGTTTGACGAAGTTGCGCACCGGAGGGTACTACCAGTCAAGCAAATACACGGACAAAGGCCGCACTGAAAACCGGAAAATCATCGGTTTCAAGAAATTCCTGGAAGATGCGACGCTCATCAAGGAGCGTACGAGCCCGGAAGTCGCCCTGTGGCGCGAATACCTGATCTTCGCTTCGTTGATCGGCAGTGCCGAGCAGGTGGCCAAGGAACTCAAGGATATCGATCCGGTGATGTTCGAGAAGGCCTACTCGATGCCTTACAGCGACATGTCACGCGTCATCAACCTGTCGAATTCCTACTCGAGAGTTGTTTCGTCGTATGCGTACACGCCTTCAACCAGTTATTCGGGCGGTTCACTGGGCGGCTTCAGCAGAAGCGGCGGTGGCGGCCACTCGTCATTCGGTGGCGGCGGCGGCTTCAGCGGCGGCGGCCACAGCGGCGTGCGATAACTATTCGGCAGTGTAACCCACAGCGATGCCGCCGGTGTAGAGCTCGTAATGGATGCGGGCGAACCCGGCGGCTTCTATTTCTTTGCAGAGTGCCTCATAGCGCGGGAAGGCCAGTACGGAATCAACCAGATATCCATAGGCCTCACCGCTGCCGACCAGTTTGCCGACCAGCCGCATCGCGTGCTTGAAATAGAAGAGGTAGAGGGCCCGCCAGATGCGGTTGCGGGGTACGGCGAACTCCAGCACGGCCAGCTGGCCGCCCGGTTTGAGTACGCGGCGGATTTCCTGCAGACACTGGGCCCGATGGTCGAAATTGCGCAGCCCGAAGGCGATGGTGACGGCGTCGAACGAGCTGTCGGGGAAGGGAATCTCCTCAGCCGATCCGAGGATGAACGCCGGCTGCGGGTCGAGGTCGCGGCTTTTGACCTTTCCGATCTCCATCATTTCGGCAGAAATGTCGAGGCCGGTGACGGCATAGCCTTTCTGGGAAAGCGCCTTCGTCAGGTCGCCTGTCCCGCAAGCCAGATCCAGGACCGTTGCCGCGGCGGGAAGCCGTTTAGACAACCTGCCCACAAAACGACGGCGCCATAAACGGTCGATTCCCAGCGACATGCCGTGGTTCATCCGGTCGTATTTCGACGCGATGGAATCGAACATCCCGCTGATCACTTCAGCCTTCTTATCCAGAGAGTTTTCTGCCATAGATGACAAATATACGAAATTATACGCGAAGCGAAGGCATACGAAAAAAGACCTGCTGCTGCAGGTCTTTTTTCGTGCCCAGGACAAGACTCGAACTTGCACGCCCTAAAGCGGGCACCAGCCCCTCAAGCTGGCGTGTCTACCAATTTCACCACCTGGGCGGGGATTGGGATTGCAAAGGTACTGCTATTTTTGAACTATGCAAATATTTTTGGGTTTTTTTGTAGCTTTGCAGCCGATTTTTGGAAAGAGACATGATCAAGACCATCGCATTGGATTTTGGCGGCGTGGTCGTCGCCATCAGTTTTGAAAAGGCCGTCAGGCACTTTGAGGAACTGGGCGTCCCGAACGTACGCAACTTCCTCAACCCCTTCCAGCAAGGCGGTTTTTTCGGTGACCTGGAAGGTGGCCGGATCGATGCGGAGGAATTCCGCGAAGAGATGAGCCGGCAGACCGGACGGGAAATGAGCTGGGATGAGTGCAGCTACGCCTGCATGGGCTTTATCGACAGTGTTCCGCAGCGCAACCTCGACGCCATTCTAGCCCTCCGTCAGGCCGGGTACCGCGTCGTGCTGCTCTCCAATACCAATCCCTATGTCATGAAGTGGGCGCGGTCTTCCGCGTTCGACGGGAACGGCCATTCGCTGGATTATTATTTCGATGCGTGCTATCTCAGCTATGTTTGCAAGATGATGAAGCCTGATCCGGATTTCTTCCGCCTCGTCCTTGCGCAAGAAAAGGTCCAGCCCGAAGAGCTGTGCTTCCTCGACGACGGCCCGCGCAACATCGAAGTGGCGCAGAGCCTGGGCATCCAGACCCTGCTCGTAGAGAACAACGGCGAATGGAGCCAGGCTCTTGCAGAGAAATTGAAAGCCTGAAACCAGCCCCCAACCTAAACCTGAACCCGTATGTTCCGTCTCAAGAAGCGTTTGATGTGCCGCATGCTGGCCAAAAGGAACAAACAGAAACCTTTTGATTATCAGTATGCCGAAAATTTTTCCCTCGAAGGGGAGAAAGACCCGCTGGTGAACAATTCCTACTATTTCTCCGCGCACGACGAAACGATGTCCTTCTTCGCGCGGTTAGGCAGGCGGGTCAACGAAGATGAAACCTGGTTCGTGGTTTATCGGGAAGGCAGATTGTATTCGTTGAAACAGGAATCCTTCCCCAGCGGCGCATCTCCGCTCGTTGTCGAGAAGAGCGGGGAAAACTGGACCGTTTCTTTCCGGGGCAAGGTCAATGAAAACGATGAAGTCGTCTTCCGGGCGAAGTTCATCGCCAGACAGGAACCCATCGACTTTACCAGCAATATGCCCGCGGAGCGGATGGCTACCGGCATTGCGAATGAAAAATGGAACCGGGCCCTCTTTGCCGGGCTGCAGCATGTCAGCGGCCAGTGCCATTATGAACAGGAAGGGATGCTGGAAGGGGAGATGACCTTGAATGGCAAGGCTATACAGTTCCAGCTGCCGTGCGTGCGCGACCATTCTTTCGGGAAGAGAGACTGGAGCTATATGAACAACCATCTTTGGCTGATGGCGGTCTCTGCTTCCCGCCAGTTCAACTATTCCTTGGTTTCCTATCCCGTCATCAGCGCCTTGGAAGTGGGCAATTACCGGGATGAGGCAGGCCAGCATTTCATGCTGCAGGCGGATTTGGATTTCTGGCAGGTCGCGACGGGAAAGATCCCGCAGGAACTGGCATTGAACGTCCGGTTGGATGACCGCCGGACAATCAGGGTGACGGCGAAAGTGCTCTCGGGTGTAAGCTATCATTTCCTGGAAGGCCGGTATATCCTGCACGAGAATATCGCGGAGTTCCAGGTTGACGGTCAAGCTTGCCGCGGCATCCTGGAGATCGGCTTCAACCGCGACAGCAGCCGCTTCTTTAACCAGAGAGCATTGAACCGTATCAGAAGATGACCATTTATCCGTTAGGCGCGTTGCCCGAGGAAAAGTATCCGGAGGCAGGAGGGAAGGCGAAAGGGCTGGATCTGCTGGTCAGGCATCAGTTTACTGTCCCAAAGGGATTTGTCATAACCGAAACGGATCCGTTGGAAGAAGAGGCCGTTTATCGGGCATTAGATGCTTTGGATGTCCCACAGGTTTCGGTGCGTTCCTCAGCCTCCAATGAAGATCAGGCCGGGGCATCCAATGCCGGCCAATACGAGACTTGCCTGTTCGTGGACCGCAGCCATCTGCTGGAGAGCATCAAGAAGTGCCTGGCTTCCCTGCATTCCCTGCGGGTAAGGGATTATGCCCGGCGCTTTGATCTGGGCAAGGGAACGATGAGTGTCGTCGTCCAGGAGATGATCGACAGCGACAAGGCAGGTGTGCTGTTCACCGCCAGCCCCAACAAGGGCTCGGACCTGTTGATCGAAGCCGTTGAAGGACAAGGAGAAAATCTGGTTTCCGGACAGGTCGAGGCCCATCGCTATGAGATTTCCCGTAAATGCTACCGTCCTTGCTGTGATGAACTGCTCAGCGAGGATGAGGTCCGGCTGCTCTATGAGACCGGGAAAAAGATAAGGTCCACGTTCGGGGAAGAAGTGGATGTCGAGTGGGCGATCAAGGGCGGGCAGCTGTTCCTGCTGCAGATGCGCCCCATTACGACGGAAATCATCGACATCGAGGAATTCGACCGGGACGATGACCTGACCGGACATCTTTTTACCAAAAGGAATGTCGGTGAAATGATGCCGGGTGCCGTCACCCCGCTGACTCTGTCCACCTCTGCGGAAGCCATCGACTACGGCATGCGTTACATGCTCGCCAAGGCCGGTGTCTACAAGACGCCTTATGACGAAGAACCCCTGCGGCTGATATCCTCCATATCGGGGCATCTGTTCTTCGATATGAACCTGCTTTACAACATGTACGCAAGGGTGGGCATCGCCGACCCGCAGTCGATGAACCTTTCCATTATGGGGGAATACCACGATTATCCTCCCGTAACCGCCCCCTTTGCCAGTCAGCCCATCCGCATCCTCAATTCCATCCGGTTCCTGAAATATGTGTTCTCGGGCCATCGGGCGATGAAAAAGCTGGATGCGCTGCTGACCCGCGTGCACTTCTGTGAAACGACTTCCGCCAAGGAGTTGTACAAGTGCATCGATGAGAATCTCGCCTTGCTGGATGAAAGCCTCATCTACCATTACGCCTCTTCCGCCTATTCCGGCAGCGCTACCAGTACCCTGTACAGGATGGTCGACAAGTATTTCCCGGATAAGAAGGAGTATCAGTCTTTCCTGTCGCATCTGCTGAGCGGGATTCCGAACATTGAAAGCGCGGATATCCTGTCCCGGCTGCAGGATATGGCGATCCTGATCAAGCAGCAGGACCCGGGCGCAGCAGACCTTCAGGCAGCCGGATTGCTGGCATTCATCCAAAGTCACGCGGAAATCGACGGACTGTATCAGGAATTCCTGCGGCTCCATGGCCACCGCTGCATCAAGGAGGCGGAGTTGCGCAGCAAGCCGTGGCGGGAAGATCCGGTTCCGCTGATGAACTATCTGTCGAGCATCATCCGCTCCCCGATGAACCTGGTGCAGGGAGAGGAAAAGATAGACTATCGGAAGGAATTCGCCTTTGTCCGGAATCCCTTGCTGAAGGCCGCTTCCATCATCTATGCCAAGAAAGCCCGGCAGGCTGTCGTCGACCGGGAATATACGAAATCGCGTTTGATCGAACTCATCGACCGCTTCAAGACCCAGTATGCCCGGCTGGCCACCTTGCTGGTGGCAGACAAAAGGTTCGGCGATACGGATCAGATCTATTTCCTGACGCACGAGGAGATAGGTCAGCTTCTCGAGGGCGACAACCGTCTTGCGGAAATCGCGGTAAGAAGGCGGAAAGCCAACGCCATCCAGGAGACCTTGTCCTTCGACGATATCTACATCGGCAAACCTGTCGCGGATGTCTTTGCGGGAGAGCTGGATGAAGACGTGATCACCGGCGTTCCCGTTTCCAACGGAGAATGTGAGGGGATCGTCCGTATCGTTCATTCCATCGAAGATGCAAACCAGCTCCAGCGCGGAGAGATCATGGTGGCCCGTTTCACGGACATCGGCTGGACGCCCTATTATTCGGTCGTCAACGGTCTGATCACCGAGATCGGCTCATCCCTGTCGCACGGCGCCGTTGTCGCAAGGGAATACGGCCTTCCGGCCATCGTCAACGTCAAAGGCGCCACGAAACGGCTGAAAAACGGCGACCCCATCATCATGAACGCCAGCACCGGTACGATAACGGTCACCGCCGACGGCGTCGCCGCCGCCTGACGGAATCGTTGTCACAAACTGTTGTTCTCCCGTTCCTTGCGCTGCAACGGACGCAATTGACCACCTGCCATTTACGCAAAGTGATCCCCCTTGAAACAAGGGGGATCACTTTCTATAAGGCGCTGTAAATCAATTGCGTCCGTTGCAGCGCAAGGAGGGAGGAAACGCTTATTCCCACTCGATCGTTGCCGGCGGTTTGGAGGAGATGTCGTAGACGACGCGGTTGATGCCGCGGACGTGGCGGATGATCTCGTTGGAGACTTTTGCCAGGAAATCGTAGGGCAGGGGGTACCAGTCGGCGGTCATGCCGTCGGTCGAGGTGACCGCCCGGAGTGCAGCCGTGTATTCGTATGTCCTTTCATCTCCCATCACGCCCACACTTTTGACCGGAAGGAGGATCGTACCGGCCTGCCAGATCTTGTCGTAGAGACCGTCGGCCCGGAGTGCGTCGATGTAGATCTTGTCGGCGTCGCGCAGGATTTCCAGTTTTTCGAAGGTGACTTCGCCCAGCACCCGGATGGCCAGGGACGGGCCGGGGAAAGGATGGCGGCCGATGAGCGAGGCGGGGATGCCGAGCGCCCGGCCTACGCGTCGCACTTCGTCCTTGAAGAGCATGCGCAGCGGCTCCACGATCTTCAGGTCCATCTTTTCGGGGAGGCCGCCCACATTGTGGTGGCTCTTGATCTTGGCGGCCTGGCCGCCGATGGCGGCCGACTCGATGACGTCGGGATAGATGGTGCCCTGGGCAAGCCAGCGGGCACCTTCCACGCGTCGGGCTTCCGCTTCGAACACGTCGATGAAGGTCTTGCCGATGGCTTTGCGCTTGGCTTCAGGTTCCGTGAGGCCCGCGAGGGCCGTCAGGAAACGCTCGCCGGCATCGACGCCCGTGACGTTGAGGCCCATGCCGCGGTAGGATTCGAGGACTTCTGTAAACTCGTTGCGGCGAAGCAGGCCGTTGTCCACGAAGATGCAGTGGAGCCGTTCGCCGATGGCTTTGTGGAGCAGGACGGCGGCGACGGTGGAGTCGACGCCGCCGCTCAGGCCGAGGATGACCTTGTCGCTGCCGATCTGACGGTGGAGCGCATCGACGGTGGTGTCGATGAACGAGGCGGGGGTCCAGTCGCCGCAGCAGCCGCAGATGGTCTTGACGAAATTGGCGAGGATCCGCGAGCCGTATTCGGTATGGTAGACTTCCGGATGGAATTGCACGGCATAAGTCTTCTCGCCGTAGATGCGATAGGCGGCGTTGACGACGCTGCGGGTCGAGGCCAGGACCGTCGAATTGTCGGGCAGGGCCGTGATGGTGTCACCGTGCGACATCCAGACCTGGCTCGTCGGCGGAACGCCGTCGAAAAGCGGATCGCGCTGTTTTACTTCCAGTTCGGCGCGGCCGTATTCGCGGGAGCCTGCGCTCTCGACGCTGCCGCCGTAGTGATGGGCCAGGTACTGGGCGCCGTAGCAGATGCCCAGCAGCGGCAGGCGGCCTTTGATGCCGCGCAGGTCCACCTGCGGTGCATCGGGCGCCGTGACGGAGCACGGGCTGCCAGAGAGGATGACGCCTTTGACGCTGTCGTCCAGCGCGGGAATCTTGTTGAAGGGATGGATTTCGCAGTAAACGTTGAGTTCACGGAGCCGGCGTCCGATCAGCTGGGTTACCTGGGAGCCGAAGTCGAGGATGATAATCTTTTCAACCATAGTGCAAAAGTACGAAACAGTTTCTTGAAATTGCGAGATTATTTCTACTTTTGCGCCTTCAATGAGAAGCAAGACAGTATGCAAGCCATCAGAAACATAGCGATCATCGCCCACGTGGACCACGGCAAGACCACCCTCGTGGACCGGATGATCTATCAGGCCCGGCTTACCCGCAAGGCGGAAGACCTGGGCGAATTGATCCTCGACAACAACGACCTGGAGCGTGAGCGCGGTATCACGATCCTGGCCAAGAACGTTTCCGTCCCCTATAAGGATGTGAAGATCAATATCATCGACACCCCGGGCCACGCTGATTTCGGCGGTGAGGTGGAGCGGGTGCTCAATATGGCCGATGGCGTACTGCTGCTGGTCGATGCGTTCGAAGGCACGATGCCTCAGACGCGCTTCGTCTTGGAGAAGGCCCTCCAGATGGGCAAGAAGCCCATCGTGGTGATCAACAAGGTGGACAAGCAGGGCTGCCGTCCCGACGAGGTGAACGAACAGGTGTTCGACCTGATGTTCTCGCTCAATGCGACGGAAGAACAACTCGACTTCAAGACCGTTTACGGCAGCGCCAAGCAGGGCTGGATGTCGCTCGACTGGCGCAATCCCACGACCGACATCACGCCGCTGCTCGACACCATCATCGAAGAGATTCCCGCACCAGAGATTGTGGAAGGAACGCCGCAGATGCTCATCTCTTCGCTCGAGTATTCGCCCTATGTGGGCCGGATTGCCGTCGGGCGTGTCACCCGCGGTTCGCTCCGCGCCGGCATGCCGGTGTCGTTGTGCAAGCGCTACGACATCGTGGAGAAGCAGAAAGTCAAGGACTTGATGGTCTTCGAGGGACTGGAGAAAAAGAAAGTGGAAGAAGTCCGTTGCGGCGACATCTGCGCCGTGGTGGGCATCGACGGCTTCGAAATCGGCGACACCATCGCCGACTTCGAGAATCCCGAAGCCCTTCCGCCCATCGCCGTGGACGAACCGACCATGAGTATGCTCTTCACGATCAACGATTCGCCGTTCTTCGGCCGTGAAGGCAAATTCGTGACTTCGCGCCATATCAAGGAGCGCCTCGAGCGCGAGCTGGAGAAAAACCTGGCGCTGCGCGTGAAGCCCGGCGTCAATGCCGACTCCTTCGTCGTGTACGGCCGCGGCGTGCTGCATCTTTCGATTCTGATCGAGACCATGCGGCGCGAAGGTTTCGAACTGCAGGTAGGCCAGCCCCGCGTGCTTGACAAGACCATCGGCGGCAAGCGCTGCGAGCCGATCGAGTGCCTGACCATCGATGTGCCCGAGGAGTTTGTCGGACGTGCCATCGAGATGACGACCCGGCGCAAGGGCGCGCTCATCCACATGGAAAGCCGTGGCGACCGCACCCATCTCGAATTCGAGATTCCGGCCCGCGGCCTGATGGGCCTGCGCAGCAACCTGCTGACCGCCACGCAGGGCGAAGCGGTCGTGGCGCACCGCTTCAAGGATTACGAGCCGTACAAGGGCGAGATCGAGAAGCGTACCAACGGTTCGCTTGTGGCGCATGAGACGGGCCTTGCCGTGGCCTATGCGATGGACAAGCTCCAGGACCGCGGCCGTTATTTCATCGACCCGGGCGAGGAGGTCTATGCCGGTCAGGTGGTCGGCGAGCACATCCGCGACTTCGACCTGGTGATCAACATCTGCAAGACCAAGAAGCTGACCAACGTGCGGGCCGCCGGCACCGACGAGAAGGTGATGCTTCCGCCGCCCGTCCGTTTCAGCCTCGAAGAGGCACTGGAGTACATCCAGGAGGACGAACTGGTGGAGGTAACGCCTAAGTCGATGCGGATGAGGAAGATTATTCTCGACGAAACCGAAAGAAAAAGAGCGTCGAGAAACTAAAGTTTAAAATATTTTGCTATATTTGCAGCCCCAATTTTTCCGCCATGGACAGATTGAATCAAGATATCATCATTCCCATCAAGGGTTTACCGCTGGGAGAGAGTTCATTCCGGTTTGAAATTGGGGAACCGTTCTTTCAAGCGTTCGAGAACCGTCAGATCAAGGATGCGGACTGCAGCGTGATGGTCAGCGTGAAGCGCTACCAGACCCTGCTCGAGATCACCTGCCGGGTCGGAGGCTTCGTCGTGGTCGAGTGCGACCGCTGTCTGGAAGACCTGACCCTGAAGGTGGACATCGAACCCCACCTGACCGTCGGCTTCGGCTCCGTCGATGTGGACGACGAAAGTGCGGACGATGACGTGCTGGTCATCGACCGCAGCGAAAGCGAGCTCAACCTCAATCAGTTCGTCTACGATTACATCTGCCTGGGCCTTCCGCTGGTGAAGGTGCATCCCGAAGGGAAATGCAATCCCGAGATGCTCCGCTACATCTCCGAATCCGAAGGCCAGCAGACGGGCCCCGAAGGGGAGGCCGTCCGTCCTTTCGAAGGTTTGAAAGATTTGTTGGACAACAAAAACAATTAAAATAAAAGGAAAAAATGGCACATCCGAAACACAAGATCTCGAAGCAGCGCCGAGATAAGAGAAGAACCCACGACAAAGCCGTTGTCCCTCAGCTGGCTACCTGCCCGAACTGCGGTGCTACCGTCATGTATCACCACGTCTGCCCTGAGTGCGGCTTCTACCGTGGCCGTCAGATCATCAACAAGACCGTTGCCTAATCTGACCGAATCGTTTAAATAAGCCGGCAAGACCGGCTTTTTTAATTATGGAGACCCGCGCCATCAGGCGCTAGTGGAGGCCGTTGCGGGAGACTGTGCGATAGCAGGCCGTAGCGGCAGGGTTTACTCCCGATGGTCGTGCTCTCGCCTGCGGCTCGGGTGGGGCAGCGCCCCGTAGATGTAGATTAGGCCCTGTAGTTCAACGGATAGAATGGAGGTTTCCTAAACCTTAGATGGCGGTTCGATTCCGCCCGGGGCTACAAGAAAGCGAGGTATCAAGCCTCGCTTTTTTCGTAATCCCGGGCCGGGTGGTATTTCAGGATGGTATCCTGCCACTTGCGGGTGTCGATGTGGGTATAGATCTCGGTGGTGAGGATGCTTTCGTGGCCGAGCATCTGCTGGACGACGCGCAGGTCGGCGCCATTTTCGACCAGATGGGTGGCGAAGCTGTGGCGGAAGGTGTGCGGGGAGATTTCCTTGGAGATGCCGGCCATGCGTGCCTGTTCCTTCACGAGATTGAAGACCGCTACGCGGGAGAGTTTCCCGCCGCGGTGGTTGAGGAAAAGGATGTCTTCGGCCGCTTTCTGAACCGGACCGGCATCGCGCTGCTGGCGGTAGAGCCGGATGGCCTTGATGGCCGGATCGCCGATGGGCACGAGCCGCTGCTTGCTCCCTTTGCCCATGACGCGGATGAACTGTTCGTCCAGGAACAGGTCCGAGATCCGCAGGTTCACCAGTTCGCTCACGCGTAATCCACACGAATACAGCACTTCCAGTATGCAGCGGTTGCGATGTCCTCCGGGCTGCGACAAGTCCACGGAGTCGAGAATCCGCATAACCTCTTCGACCGACAGGACGGTCGGCAGATAGGGGTTGATCTTGGGGGAAGCGAGTTTGTCGCAGGGGTTCTGCGTCAGTTTTCCTTCCGCATCGAGGAAGCGGTACAGCGCCTTGATGGAGCTGATGATGCGGGCCTGCGAGCGTTTGGTCACCCCTGCATCCACCTGCTCTTCGAGAAAACGGTCGATTTGCTCCGTCGTGGCGGCGGCCGGTTCCGTAGCCTCGCGCCGCAGCAGCGCGAAGTATTTCTGTACGTCGGAGGCGTAAGCCGCGATGGTATTGGGCGACATCGAGCGCTCGAGCTTCAGGTGGGCCTTGAAGTCGAGCAGCGTGGTTTCGTAACTGTCAGCGTGATTGCGCATGGCGGCAATAGGGGGCCAGGCCGCATTCGCCGCACTTGGGATTGCGGGCGGTGCAGACGTAGCGTCCGTGGAGGATGAGCCAGTGATGGGCCTTGGGGCGGACGGATTCCGGGATGCCGGCTTCCAGGTCGAGTTCCACGGCGTAGGGCGTCTTTCCGTCGGAGAGGCCGAGGCGGTGCGCGACGCGGAATACGTGCGTATCCACGGCGATAACTGGTTCGTCGTAGAGGACACTGGTCACCACATTGGCGGTTTTTCGGCCCACGCCCGGGAGCGTCATCAGGGCGTCGATGTCGCGGGGAATCTCTCCGCCATATTCATCTACGACCTTGCGGGCCATCGCCACCAGATGGGCCGCCTTGCTGTTGGGGTAGGAGATCGACCGGATCAGGGGATAGACCTCTTCCGGCGTGGCGGCGGCGAGCCGTTCCACGTCGGGGAAACGCTCGTAGAAGGCGGGCGTCGTCATATTGACCCGTTTGTCGGTACACTGGGCCGAGAGGATGACTGCGACGATGAGCTGGTAGGGCGACAGGAAATTGAGCTCGCTCCTGGGAAGCGGGCGGTTCGCTTCGAACCAGGCGAGGATGGGCTCGAAGGGAGGATCAGACTTCTTCGGGCTTTTCTTCATGGCAGGTTCCGTTTTCGAGCTTCAGGACGCGGGCCGGGTAGTTGCGGACGATCGACAGGTTGTGCGTGACCATCAGGATGGCGGTGCCGCGGCGGTTGATCTCGAACAGCAGGTTCATGATGTCGCCGGCCGTGGCCTCGTCGAGGTTGCCGGTGGGTTCGTCGGCCAGGATCAGCGGCGGCTCGTTGAGCAGCGCCCGGGCGATGGCCGCCCGCTGCTGCTCGCCGCCGGAAAGCTGGTGCGGCTGCTTGTATGCTTTGTGGGAGAGCCCCACGGCCTCCAATACGCGGTCGATGCGCTCGGCCATGGCGGCCTTGTCTTTCCATCCGGTGGCCCGCAGGGCGAAAAGCAGATTGTCCTCGACGGAACGGTCCATCAGCAGCTGGAAATCCTGGAAGACGATGCCCAGGCCGCGACGAAGGTATGGTATTTGCTTGCTCTTGAGGCTTGTCAGGTCGAAATCGCCGACCCGCGCCTCTCCGCCCAGGGGTGGATTCTCGCCGGTCAGCGTTCGGATGATGGACGTTTTGCCGCTTCCGACCGCGCCGGTCAGATAGACGAATTCGCCGGGAAGGATGGTCAGGTCGAGATGGTCCACGACCACGACCTCTCCGTTGGAGATGTCTGCCGACCGGAAAAAGACAATGGGTGTATCCGTGTTCATGAGGACTGGATTGATGCACAAATTTAACTTTTTTTCATTATTTTCGCATCATAGAAAGATGAAAAGCGTGAGCATATCCCTGAGACGAGGCGCAGCGGTCCTGCTGCTCCTGCTGGCGGTGCTGCCCGTGTCGGGCCAGGTCAAGGACCGGCAGCATTCCGACCGCCTGGAATCGGCCCGCAAACTATACTACAGCGGTTCCTACTATGCGGCTGAAAAGGCCTTCACCGAGTTGGGCAAGGAGTCCCTCCGGACACTGGACCGCTCCGAAATCGAGGCCTACAAGGTGATGTGCGCCATCGCCCTGGACAAGGTCAATGCCGAAGGCCTGGTCAACACCTTCTGCAACAAGTATCCCAACGCCCCGCAGCAGTCGATGGTCAAGGAGGCGCTGGCTTCCCGTTATTTCGACACCGGACATTATCCCGAAGCTCTGGCGGTCTACAACACCATCAACCGCAACCATCTCTACAAGACCCGCCGCACCGACTTCACCTTCAAGAAGGCGTACAGCAACCTGCGTACGGGCGGCTACGAGCGGGCTGAAGAAGGCTTCGCGGAAGTCCTTGCCGGGCCGTATTCGCAATATACGGTTCCGAGCACGTACTACAAGGGATACGTCCACTACATCCGCCAGCAGTTCGCCCAGGCGGTCCCGCTGTTCGAGAAGGTGGGCGAGGGCAACCAGTTCTCCCAGATGGCGCAGTATTTCGCTGTGGAGAGCAAGCTCATGCTCAAGGACTACAACTATGTGATCGACCGCGGAACGCCGCTTTTCGACAAACTCGACCGCGAGATGCAGGCCAGCATGGCCCGCATCCTCTCGGAAGCCTGGTATGAGAAGGGCAACCAGCAGAAGGCCCGCGAGTATATGGACATCTACGCCAACAGCGGCGCCCAGATGAACCGCAAGGACCATTACCTTTCGGGTATCGTGTCGTACAGCCTCAAGTCGTGGCCGGCCGCCATCGAATCATTCTCCCACGTGTTGGGCCAGGAGGACGAGCTGGGCCAGAACGCCTGGTACTACACGGCCAACAGCTATCTGCAGACCAAGAACAAGATCGCCGCGCTCGACGCCTTCAAGGCCGCCGCATCCTGCGACTTCGACCCCGTGATCCAGGAAGATGCGTTCTTCAACTTCGCCAAACTCTCGTTCGACGTCAACGCCGACATCTCCCAGTTCGGCAAATACATGGAAACCTATCCCGAAAGCGGCAAGGACGACATCATCCACAACTACATGGCGGCCTCGTTCCTGCTTTCAAAGGACTACCGCTCCGCCGTCGAGGCACTGAGCGCCATCAAGACCCATACGCCCGAATCGTCGGCCAATCTCCAGAAAGCCGCTTTCTTCCGGGCGCTCCAGCTTATTGAAGGGAAGGGCTACCGTGCGGCTGAACCGCTGCTCGAGACGGCCGCCGAGACGGGTGACAACGAGCAGCTGGCCAATCTCGCCCGATTCTGGCTCGCTGAGTGCTGTTACCGCGACGAGCGCTGGTCTGAGGCTATTGCCATCAATTCGAATCTCTTGGCGGATAATGATTTCCGCATGACCTCAGAGTACCCGCAGGCCCTCTACAACCAGGCCTACAACTACCTCAAGAGCGGCAACTACGTATATGCCGAAAACAATTTCCGCAACTTCCTCAATGTGTCGGGCGAGTATCAGGAGTATGAGCGCGACGCGCAGGTGCGCCTCGGCGATGCCTGCTTCATGCAGGGCAAGTATGACGATGCCGCCCGCGTGTACGAGAAAGTGTATGAGGCCGATCCCGCCGCGTCTGACATCTATCCCGCCCTGCAGGCATCCATCGCCTGCGGCCTGATGGGCGATACGGACCGCAAGATCGAGCTGCTCAAGCAGGTGACGCGCTACAACCGCACGGCGCCACTCTATCCCCAGGCTCTCTTCGAACTGGGCCGCACCTACGTGCAGGCCGGGAAGGACGACAGTGCGACGGAGTGTTTCTACACCCTCGAAGGCATGAAGGGCAATGACTTCTATACGAAAGCCCTGCTGGAACTGGCGCTGATCAACGCCAACGCCCGCAAATACGACCGGGCCATCGAATACTACAAGACCGTGGTGACGACCGCGCCCGACGCTCCCGAAGCGGAAGACGCGCTCGCCGGTCTGGAAAGCCTCTACCAGCTGCGCAACAAGCCGGAGGAATTCCTCACCTACCTGGAAGAGATCGGGCGCTCCGACATCAAGAGCGACGCCGAGAAGGAGCAGATGCTCTTCAATTCCGCGCAGCAGATTTACAATTCGGGCCGCTACGCGGCGGCGATCAGCGCCCTGCAGCGCTTCCTGGCCCAGTATCCCCGCGGAGAAAAGGCTGCGACGGCCACTTTCTACCTGGCGGAGAGCCTGCGCGCCACCGGACGGCTTGAGTCGGCCGCCGACACCTACCAGAAAGTGGTCAGGATGGGCAGTTCTCCCAGCCAGGAAGATGCCCTCGCCTCGTATGCCGCCATCAATTACGACCTCCAGCACTATATGCAGGCGATGGATGCGTATGAGCAGCTGGTCGGCCTCACGCGCTCCGATGCCGTGCGGCAGGAAGCCTACACCGGCCTGATGCGCTCGGCCTTCGGTGCCAAGGATTATGAGACCGCGATCCGCAGCGCGCAGGTCGTGGGTACGCGCGAGGCACGCTTCCTGATGGCCAAGTCGTATCGCACGCAGGGCGACCGCACCCGGGCCCGCTCCCTTTTCGAGGAGCTGGCCTCCGACCGCAGCGACGCCTTCGGCGCCGAGAGCGCCTTCACCCTGATCCAGGAAGCCTACGACCAGGGCGACTTCGCCCAGGTGGAGGAAGCGGTCTATGCCTTCTCCGATTCCGGATCCGGTCAGGTGTACTGGCTGGCCAAGAGCTTCATCGTCCTGGGCGACTCCTTCGCCGACCGGGGCGAACTCGAGCAGGCCGAGGCCACGTATAACAGCATCTTGGACGGCTACGAACCTACCCGTGATGACGATGACATCCTCGATCAGGTGCGTACCCGTCTGAACCAGCTTAAAACGACGAGAAGATGAAAAGAACAGCCATCCTTATACTGAGTCTGCTTTGCGGGGTCCTGACGCTCCGTGCCCAAGTGGCCACGGTGGAGGTGAGCCGTCCCTACGACGTCAACCTCGACGGCATCCGCAAGCCCGCCATCCCGACTTCGGTCGATGACTCGCTCCATCGCTTCGACGTCCATTTCGACTATTCGATCTTCAACCGGCCTTACGGCGACCTGTACGACTTCACCCCGTATGAATCGATCCAACTCTCCACGGTCGGGGCCAACCGTACGCCGTATGTCTATACGCGACTCGGCGCGCAGTATGCGCCGGGAGAAAGGGGCGTGATGCCTGCCGGCGAGATCTATCTCCAGTCGAAACCCAAGAACGGCTTCTGTTCCGGCCTCTACGGCCGTCACAACTCCTTCTTCGGCGACCTGGGATGCGGATTCGACGTTTCCCCTGTGCTTCAGACGTCCCGGATGCAGAACACGGTGGGCGGCGACATCACCTACGACTGGGCTACCGGCGAGATGATGTTCGACGTAAAGTACGATTTCGACCGGTACGACTTTACGGCCAAGGATAACGGTGCCCCGACCGTCGCGGCCTGGCCGGCGGGCTATTTCCCCACGGCCTCCCACCGCAACAACAGCCTGACCGCCGCGTTCAACCTGAATTCGGCTCAGAAGGAGGAAAATACGGTTTATTACGACGTGACCGTATCGTACCGCAACACGCAGAAGGAAATGGCTTGGACCCGGCTCACTTCCGACACGACACGTCTGTCCGAAGGCTTCCTCAATGTAAGCGGTTATGTAGGCGCCTCCTTTGACATCCATCGTATTTACGTCGATATGAACATCGAGTACGCCACCTACGGCGGCGTGCACGATTTCAAGATCGGTCTGGTGGAGTTCTCTCCGATCTATCAGCTGAACCGCAAGCGGCTCAATGCGCGGCTGGGCGTGAAGTTCGGAAGCCGCTACGGCCTGACAGGCACTATTGAAGAGCCCGGTCTCGACCTGGGCGCCCGCAGCAGTATCTTCCCCGACGTGGACCTGCGCTATACGCTGATCGACAAGACGCTCTGGGCTCACGCCGTGGTGACGGGCGGAAACGACCTGAATGCTTTCTCCCGGATGGTCGACGACTGCCCGATCGTCCTCCCGACTACCACTATGGAGTTCGGCTCCCGCCCGCTTGACGCGACCTTCTCGCTGGAAGGCGTGATCAGCGGCCGGCTCGGCATCAACCTCGAGACCAATTACAAGATCTACCGCAACAAGATGATCTTCATCCCCGTCTACGACGGCACGCCGATGACGCAGCTGACGGCATCCTATCGGGACGTCAACCAGTTCTCGGCCCAGGCTGAAGCCTTCTGGCGTTCGCAGGAACTGACGGTCGGCGGCCGCTTCCGCTACGCCCGTTACGCCGACAGTGAAACCAAGGCCATCGTGACCGAGATGCCCTGTTACACCGGCTATGCTTTCGCCCGCTACAATTTCCGGGAGCGGATCATCGCCCAGATCGAATGCAATTACCGCAGCAAGACCAGCGGGACCATGATTCCCCACGAATCGATCGGCCCCGTCGTGCAGTCGTATGAGGTTCCGGCGATCGTGGACCTTGACCTGAATGTCAACTACCTGATCAACAAGCATTTCTCGGTTTTCGCGAAGGTCGGCAACGTGTTGGATCACCGCAATCAGTACATGCCGCTTTACCTGGAGCCGGGCCGCAACTTCGGCGGCGGCCTCTGCCTGAACTTTTAACGGCTTTTTTGCTTGGATTTTTCGTGTTTTTTCCGTATCTTTGTTTGATTTATAAGACAAAGATTTAATGGAAAGCAACGAAACCTATTCTGCCGACAGTATCCAGGTCCTGGAAGGTCTGGAGGCAGTGCGCAAGCGCCCCTCGATGTATATTGGAGATATCAGTTCGAGAGGTTTGCATCATCTTGTTTATGAGGTAGTTGACAACTCTATCGATGAGGCGCTGGCCGGCTTCTGCGACAATATCGTCGTCGTCATCAATCCCGATAATTCGATCACCGTCTCCGATAACGGCCGCGGTATCCCGACCGGCATGCACGAGAAAGAGAAGCGCAGTGCCCTCGAAGTGGTGCTGACCGTACTGCACGCGGGTGGTAAATTCAGCAAAGACAGTTACAAGGTGTCGGGCGGTCTCCACGGCGTCGGTGTCTCCTGCGTCAACGCCCTCTCGTCGCACCTGACAGCCGAGATCCACCGCGAAGGCAAGATCTTCAAACAGGAGTATTCCCAGGGCAAGCCGCTCTACGACGTGAAGGTCGTGGGCGAAGCCTCCGATACGGGCACCATCATCACCTTCAAGCCAGACAAGGAAATCTTCACGGTCCTGGTCTATGACTACGATATCCTGGCCGGCCGTCTCCGCGAACTGGCCTATCTGAACAAGGGCGTCCGCCTGACGCTCCGCGACATGCGCCCGCGCGAGGCTGAACTCGACGAGAACGGCAACGAGGTCGTCCCGCAGCCCAAGGAAGAGGTCTTTTACTCCGAACACGGCCTGGTCGAATTCGTGCAGTACCTCGACGGCGTGCGCGAGAAGCTCACCGAGAAGCCCATCTACCTGGAAACCGACAAGGTCATCCCGATCGAGATCGCGATGCAGTACAACACCGGCTTCAGCGAGAATGTCCACTCCTACGTCAACAACATCAACACCATAGAAGGCGGTACCCACCTGAGCGGTTTCCGCCGCGGCCTGACCTCCACGCTCAAGAGCTACGCCGACAAGAACGGCCTGCTCTCCAAGCTCAAGTTCGACCTCGACCCTTCGGACTTCCGCGAGGGTCTGACTGCCGTCATCTCGGTCAAGGTCGCCGAGCCGCAGTTCGAAGGCCAGACCAAAACCAAGTTGGGCAACAGCGAGGTGATGGCCGCGGTCTCCCAGGCTGTGAGCGCCGCGCTCGACCAGTATCTGGAAGAGAATCCGAAAGATGCCCGCGCCATCGTCGACAAGGTGGTGCTCGCCGCTACGGCCCGTCACGCCGCCCGCAAGGCGCGCGAACTGGTGCAGCGCAAGACGGTCATGTCCGGCTCCGGCCTCCCCGGCAAGCTGGCGGACTGCTCCGACCGCGATCCGGCCAACTGCGAGCTCTTCCTGGTAGAGGGTGATTCCGCAGGCGGAACGGCCAAGCAGGGCCGCAACCGCCAGTTCCAGGCCATCCTCCCGCTCCGCGGCAAGATCCTCAACGTGGAGAAAGCCATGGAACACCGCGCCTTCGAAAGCGAGTCCATCCGCAACATCTACACCGCCCTCGGCGTGTCCGTCGGCACGGAGGAAGATCCCAAGGCGCTCAACATGACCAAGCTGCGCTACCACAAGGTCATCATCATGACCGATGCCGATGTGGACGGAAGCCACATTGCCACGCTCATCCTGACCTTCTTCTTCCGCTATATGCCCGACCTGATCCGCAGCGGCTACGTGTATATCGCCACCCCGCCGCTTTACCGCGTGAAAAAGGGCAACGTGGAAGAGTATTGCTGGACCGACGAAGAGCGCTCCGCCGCCATCGAAAGGATCGGCAAAGGCAAGGACACGGGCCTGCTGGTCTCGCGCTACAAAGGTCTGGGTGAAATGGACGCCGAGCAGCTCTGGGCCACGACCATGGACCCGGAGAAGCGCATCCTGCGCCAGGTGCACATCGAAAACGCGGCCGAGGCCGACCGCATCTTCTCGATGCTGATGGGCGACGACGTCCCGCCGCGCCGCGAATTCATCGAGCAGAACGCCAAATACGCCAACATCGACGCTTAAATACTGAACAAACAACAAATTACGATATGGATATCTTTGAAAGAATAGCGAAAGATTCGGGCGGCCCGCTGGGTCAGTACCGCGACAAGGCCTTCGGTTACTTCATGTTCCCCAAACTCGAAGGGGAGCTGGGACCGCACATGAAATTCCAGGGTGAGGACGTCCTCTGCTGGAGCTTGAACAACTACCTCGGCCTGGCCAACCATCCGGAAATCCGCAAGATAGATGGCGAAGCCGCCGCCCGCTGGGGTCTGGCCTATCCGATGGGCTCCCGCATGCTCACCGGCCACACCGCCCTGCACGAGCGCCTGGAGCGCGAACTGGCCGACTTCGAGAAGAAGGAAGACGCTTTCCTCTTCAACTTCGGCTACCAGGGCATCGTTTCGACCATCGACTCGCTGGTGACCCGTCACGACGTGATCGTCTATGACAACGAGTGCCACGCCTGCCTGCTCGACGGTATCCGGCTCCACATCGGCAGCAAGTACAAATATCGCCACAACAACATCAAGCATTGCGAGATGATCCTCGCGCGCGCCTGCAAGGAAGCCGAGGAGAACGGCGGCGGCGTGCTGCTGATCACCGAAGGCGTCTACGGTATGACCGGCGCACTCGGCATCCTCGACCAGATCGCAGCCCTCAAGAAGAAATACAGCTTCCGCATCCTGATCGACGACGCCCACGGTTTCGGCGTGATGGGGCCCAATGGCCGCGGTACTTCCGAACATTTCGGCGTGATGGACGAGATCGACCTCTACATCGGCGCCTATGCCAAAAGTATGGCCATCATCGGCGGCTTCGTGGCCGGTCCGCATACAATCATCAACTACCTCCGCTACAACCTGCGCTCGCAGATCTACGCCAAGGCGCTCCCGATGGCCATCGTGGAAGGCTGCCTCAAGCGTCTGGAAATCATCCGCGGCGAGGAAGGCGACCGGCTCCGCAAGCAGCTGTGGGTCATCACCCGCGCCCTGCAGGACGGTCTGCGCAAGCGGGGATTCGACATCGGCGTGGCCGAGGCCTGCGTGACGCCCGTCTTCATGAAGGGCAACCTGGCCCAGGCGACCAACATCCTGATCGACCTGCGCAAGAACTACCACATCTTCTGCTCGGTGATCACGTACCCCGTGGTTCCGGAAGGCATCCTGATGTACCGCATCATCCCGACCGCCGCCCATACCCTCGAAGACGTCGAGTACACCCTCAACGCTTTTGCCGAAGTGCGCGAGAAACTGGAAAAAGGTTTCTACGACTCGGACGAGATCCAGAACATGAGCATCAAATAATTCAGGGTTCCCGCCCGGTTTACAGTAGATAATCTGGCGGTACATTGAGGCACTGTGCCAGTGTGAGAAGGGTTCCCGCCTCTGCGCGACGCAAAGGTTGGGAACCTTGTTCGTAAGCGCGGATCATCCGGAGAGAAATTCCCGTTTTTTCTGCCAGGGTTTCCTGCGTGAGGCCTATCTGCTTCCTTGCCTTTTTCAGCCTGCAGCCGCTGTCGTCCAGCCGGGGCAGGAATACTTCCAGTATCTTGGTGATATCCGCTTCGTGCAGGGGATCATAGCTTTGCAGCAGGGCCGGTGCAGAAATGCCCGAAATGTTCAGTTGAGCGAAGCTGCGTGCCGTGTACCACTGGAGATAGGCCAGCGCCCATCCAGCCCAGTACTCGCGGGACGGGGTGATACAAAGTTCTCTGTCGAAAAGAAAACCGGAATCCCGGGCTTGTGCGATGATGCGCTCTGCCAGCTCAATGCCCGACAGGCCGGCGATATACTTCGGATTCCCTTTTCCGAACTGGAAGGCTTCTTCGCTTGAAAGGAACATCGCGTGGAAACGTTCCATCGGGATAGCCGCCTCGTTCACGGCAAAATCGAACATTCCGCCGAGATTGCGCATCGCGTCTTCCAGATATACTTTATCGTAGGCGTGCATCATCGTTCTTCCATTCCTGTCGCAGGATATCAAGTATATAGAGACCTTCCCGCACATTGGACTGCGTCTTCTCGCACTGAAAAGCATTCCGGGCTCCCTGGTCGCGCGCAACCCGTTTGGGATAGTAAACAGCACCGGGGACAGGGATGCTGTCCACATAATGGATGGCTTTGAAAGCCTTTTTGCTCCGCAGGACTACCTGCTCGCCCAGTTGGCCGAGATACATCGCCCGGCCCAGTTGATCCAGTGAAATGGTGCCGTTCAGGAAGGCATTGGCGAAAGCAAAATAGGAATCATCAGCGCGGTAGCCGATGAGGAGATCGTAATGCTTATAGTCAGGAAGGAAGGTCTCGAGAATATAGCTTTTTGCTTCTAAGGGAAGTCCTTCCGATACTGCGAAGACACGATTTTCAAGGAGGATGGACAGCCAGTTGAGAATATGGTACGGGGCTTTTGTCAGATGGCAGATGGTCAGTCCCTTTCTGTCCAGTTCGTACTGGTTGACAAATCCGTCGGAAATTTTCGGACAAGCCCATTCTTTGGCCAGTTCCAGGACCTCCGTGCAATAGAACCCCAGTCCGTAGTCGTTCTTCGGATTCCCTTCGCCATATACAGGAGTTTCGATGACCTTGTTCGATCCGTGATAAAGTATCATTGCCAATAACTGACGTTATAGCGTTAGTTTTTTTGGCAAATATAGGGAGTTCCCGCTGATTGGCCAAATTTTTTTCAGGCAAGCCGATGAATGCATAGAAGTTCGTGTGCATCGGAGGGATGTAACGACGATTTCGCTCATATGTCGAAAAAGGGAGCTCACCCGGTCGCTTGACGGCGAACTCCTCCCTTTTACGGCCCGGGCCGTAACGGTCGTCAAACAAACGCCGTCATGCAAGCACCGCTCCCTGCACAAGCCCCCCGCACGTCCCTTTTTCGACAAAATCACTCAATCGTCGTTACATCCCTCCTTCACACACTTCCAAGTCGGCTGTTACTCGGACCTGACAGATTTTCATTAAATTAGTAAGGATAAACCAAAATCAGTGAATGAAACTGACTAGTCTCTCCTTTGGGCTGCCCTTGTGCCGGATTATGGCACAGAGGATTTGGTTTTTTTAGAGAGTTTGTGTAGTTTTGGTGAAAAGCTATAGACGATGGGAGACCTAAAGAGAATACGAATCGATTATTACTGGTACCGGTCCCGGAAGGGACGAGCGGAGGTACTGTTGGAGAAGAATGTGGGGACGGGCATTTATTGCGTTCCGTTCCACTATGTGACGACAGAAGATAGTATCATTGGACGACTCTCTAAGGGTAGTCTAGAGGACGATGGGGATCTTGTGCTTATAGAGCACGAGATAAAGCCTCGGAAGATGAATATCGAGGACAAGGAGTGGATATCGCTTGACAGGATCAAGGAACTCAATCTTCTGCGGAATGATACTTCCCATATAACCTGTAATATCTACCGTTTCTTTCTGCATCTATGTCCGCGTGAGAAGGAGCCTGGACTCCGTCGCCGCATTGAGGATTGGTTGGATGAAGTGAAGACCAAAGAGGCAAAGAGACAGTATAAAGCCAAACTGCAAAGCATCCTGGACGGAAATCTCCCCGTTCTGTTAGACGCCTTTTTTGTCAAAAATCCCGATCCGGAACTTGTGCGCAAGGAGATGGAGACGCTGGAACACTTCTGTATCCCCAAGCGTAAGTCAGAATCTTTGAGTGTGAAGGATGATGTCTGTGAGAAAGAAGACGCCTACCATTATAGACCGATTGACTTGAGGAAACTTGGAGCAGAGATTGAATACGTGAATCTACTTCCGGATGACAAGAACTTGACCGACTTGGGAGGAAATCAACGAAGAGATCCATTATGTGAGGGAGGGTAAGAGATGATATATCGTGTCGTTATCTCTTTTCAGAAAAATCGACACGCGCTGTTTGGAAATGACAGAATAATTTGCGATATTTGAAAGGATAAGATATTGTATATGGCTGAAATTAGAAAACTTATTGTCCTCCGCCCGTGTTTATATAATGGCAATGATCTTCGTTTAGGTCTCTTTACCGAAGATTATCAGGAATTGGTCCGTCAACAACATATTGATTTTCTCTATGTCAATTTTGGCGATGCGTATCATAAAATCGGTAGTCTACATACTTATTTGAACCACGGCTCTATTGCTAAGAAATCAATCATTAATACCTGGCTTCAACAAAAAGGTTTTACTGAACGGGAACATCTACTTCTTTTTGAATTAGTGATTGACGATAGGGTATTCAGCCATACATATCGATTTATTGGAAGTGCCAGCGAAGTAACAGGTCTTATTGATGCTGCCTATGCCCGAATTCCATGAAATATGCCAGATTTTGGCATATATGGTTTGAATTGGTAATCTTTATAGAATAAGACTTATGGGTCAATACTCAGATTTTGTTGCACAGAATAGTGCTAGACAGGCTATTATTAAAGGCAGAAATCCCTTTTCTAGGCCGTCCGAAATATACCGTAATCTAGGGAAAGAGGCTCTCAAAGAATACGGAAACGGGAAAGAGTTTGAGGGTATTATCGACTCATTGTGGGACTGTGAGTTGACTCGAAAGGATGTCTTTCAATTATTTCGGGAGGAAAAGAATCTGTACAAAGGATTCATTGCGGCTATGCTATGGGGCGGACTTGGATCTGATGCCCTCTCTCGCAATAATCTACGAAGAGCCTTTAGCTGTTCTAAGAGTGTTATTGAAAAGAACTTGAATGATGTGTCCCAAAAACTGAAGGAAAACCGAATCGAAGAGGCATTTAATTCGATGCTTAGAAAGCCAAATAAGATAAGTGGCGTTGGAATAAGCTTCTTTACCAAACTTCTTTACTTCCTCTGGCCGAAAGAAAACAAGCAGGAAATAAAACCTCTGATATATGACAAATGGGGCTGGCATATTCATGCTGCTCTACTTATTGATGATAAGGGGATGGATGAGGCAATGAAGTATTTAGTAATATCTTCTACTTTTGGCCGCCATAAAGATGGTTATGATCTAATTCCTCAGATTCTCTTAAAGGATGGTAAGAACGTATCTAGAGCTTATATGAATTACATTGAGCTTCTCGCTAGTAAATCTCAAGGGGACTCTGGTAGATTGGAGGAGTTTTTGTTTGGCCAAAGCCGAAAGGATAATCGTCAAGAGAGTAATCCCAGAGTATTCCTTATCAAGTGTTTGTCGCAGCAGATTGATTCTTGGATAAAGAAAACGGCATTTGACTTTTCTTATGCAAACGAAGACAACGATTCATCTGCTGATACAAACGAAAATGAGGGGGATTGTATTTCTGGAAGATAACATTCTCCGGAATACAAATCCACTAAGCGTGTAAATGGTGTAGTTATTTATGTGTATACAGCACGTGATAAAAAACGAAGTTCTGTGAGGTATGGAATCCTAAGCATCATACTTATCCTAACGAAAAGGGGTTATCGGAACTAGGTTTTAAGTGGAAAGGAGGGGAAATGCGCACTTTCCTAAATCGTATTATCAGAGATGGATACGGCCGGAGTAGAAAGGCTGTTGGTCTCTTGTGAGAAGCTTCTCTCTTCATAGAATTCTTTCCTTCGGCATTTCTATTACCGTTACTCAAACGAGTCTCTTTTTTGCTTTTTTTTGGTAATCTTTACGTAACTTTTAAGCTATGTACATCTCAAAATCACGCTTTCTCAACTGGTCACGTTGTCCAATGTATTTCCCGATGGATTTGAAGCACAATCCTACGGGGAAAAGCGATTTAGACGATGAACGCGAGCGCCGCGAGGAGATGTTGGCCGAACTCAGGGACGGCATGTCTTCCTCTGAAGATTCTGAAGAAGACGATGAGTCGTTCGATGTTACGCCCAGTCCAGAACTAGAGGCCCTTCTTCCTTACTATCATCGAGTTGAGGAAGAGGCCTTGAAGGTGGCCAAAAAGCATTTCTCCGGCGCTTTTGTGGCTGATTCGTGGGATGTTCATAATCAGAAGCTCTTTGAATATGAGCACCATGGACATACTTACCGCTGCTATGTGGATATCTACAATGAGAATGAGAAAGAGATCAACATCATTGAGGTAAAGGCTACGACAAGTAGTAAATACATAGGATTGACCTTTTCAGATTTGCCTCCAAAAAAACGGAGGGGCAATTATTATCCGTTGTTTATCAAGTACGGCAACTTCTGGCGTTTCAACTCTGCAGACAACACAGTAACCGCCGAAGCAGTCAAGAACTTTGAGGAAAAGAAAAAAGTACTTCTTGACCGCTATGCTGCCGTAGGAAAGTATCCGCACGACCTGGCTTTTCAGAGATTCGTGGTAGAAAACGCACTTCGTAAAGCTGGGAATAACCGCCCGGTAAAATTCTATCTTGCTGTCCTCAACAGTGAGTATGTGTTTGACGGAGCACGGGATGCTAACGGAGAATGCAAATATGATGAGGTTAGTGGCCAGGAGATTGTCACGTTTCTAGACATTAATGAAACTACTGCCGCTTATCAGCCTACTATTCTCGAAGAAATTGCGATGCTCGAGAGCTATATCTCTAAACCGCACGATATCAAAGTCACGACTCCTGTCGGCAAATGGTGTGCATGGGGCGCCAATACAGAGTGTGTGTTCTGGAGGCATTGTTACCAAAAGCTTCGCGCTTTGCCAGATATAAACAAGGCAAATAATTACATTAATCTCAACAAGGGTTTTAAGCTTGGTGGCATCAAGGATAAGTACCAATTGACTAATGAGGAGTATTACAAGTTTGATGATGTGCCCAAAGGGTGGCTCCACAATCCCAACCATATCATACAGCGTGACTGCTATGAAAATAATGACGAGTACATCGATAAGGATAAGATGGAGTATTGGTTAGATAAGCTTGACTATCCTATCTATCATCTTGATTTTGAGGCGTTTCCTAGTCCATTACCGCGGTTCCGCGGAGAGACGCCATATCGGCAGTCTGTATTTGAGTTTTCACTGCATATTGAGCGAGAACCTGGAGTCTGTGACAAGATCAAGAACAATTTCATTTTTCTGAATCAAGATAATTTTGACGATGAGCGAGAGGCGCTGGTCAAGGCCATCGTGGAACACTTCAAATTCGATGAGGAGGGGAAGCTTATCGGCACGATGCTAGCCCAGAATACTAGTTATGAGAAAGCGCGCCTTACGGAGCTTGCAAACATCTTCCCACTGTATAGCAAACAATTACTCGCCATTCGCGACAAGTCTGCGGACTTGATTCATCTGCTGAGGACTAACAGAGCCTTGTACATTAGAGATTTCGGCGAGGACCGCGCCAAGGCGGTCAACTACTATCATAAAGACCTCAGCGGCAGCTATTCCATCAAGAAGACCCTCCCCGTCCTTGTCCCAGCTCTTTCATATAGGGGAATGGATGTAGGAAACGGTGTTCAGGCATATATTACATATCTAAACTACGATTCTTCAGAGCCCACTTTTGGCATAATGAAGAACAAGAACGAGCGTCGCACTGCACTAAAGACCTATTGCCAGCAGGACACCTGGGCAATGGTTGAGATATTGAGGGCGGTTAGGGCAAAGATATCAATTCCTTAATCTTTGATTCTCCACACCGTCACTCGCCCTTCCTCGGCACGATGATAGCGTTCGATGGCGTCGACCATGTGGTAGTCGGGCCAGTCGAGGTCTTCGTAGTCAGAATCTCCATTTCCGCCGTAGAAGAAGTATTCCGGCATTGAGCCCATCATGACTGTACGGCCTAGCGGACCGTCGAAGTCGCGAAAGTCGGTCCAGTTAAAGCCGAAGCAGGTGCCGGGCTGGATGATGGCCATTGCCTTGGGCTTGATGTGGTTGGCGATATAGAGACCGGCGTAGGCAGCGGCTCCTTCAGCGCCCAGGAAGAGTAGCGAGAAGCGTTCCGGGCCATGAAGGTCACTGTACTTTTCATCACGCTCGTATACTGCCCAGCGGGCAAATGGTTTCCAGATGTCTCGATAGCGGTTGTATTCAGTCGGATCTATGCCCTGTGGTGCTTGAACCGGGTGGTCAGCCCCAATTTCGGTGGGCGTCAGCGCACGGGTGGCAAGGAGATGGTAGCCCCGGAAATCATTAAGATGCGCTTTGAGCCTTTCTTCCCCTGCGGCATAGTCGACATAGACGAAACTGCAGATGTTTAGCTGAGGGAAGTGTTGGTTGCAATAGCGGATAACGCCACCGTCGAGGTCACAGGCGGGATAATAAAGAGAATTCTCCAATAGTTGCCGTAGCGAAAATACACCGCGTTCGATGTCGTTGACGGTCAGAGAGAGAAGGTAGTTGATTTCCATATTTTTCAGAGATATTGGTTTTTATTGGGATTCCGTAAAGGTTTAATAATTCTGTAGGCGATTCCGACCGGAACCGCCAAGATGAATAACAGCATGGCCACTGCTACGATGGCCGGCAGGAAGATAAGGATCAGGAGGATCGAGAGAGTGGTGCCGAAAGTGTCCGAGCACCACTCGCATATTTCGAGGATCTTTTCCATAGGGGTTTAGGGGTTAGAATCCGATGGCCCGGCGGAAGGGGCGGTGGGCGATGGTTTCTTCGTCGCAGTAGTGACGGATGGCTTCGAAACCCGGTTCGGAGCCGTTGAGGATGGCGTCTAGGTTCCGTTTACGGGCGATATTCTCGATTTGACCGCCACTGAAATCGTAGCTGGTAGCCAGTTGAAGAGCCTCTCTTTCGGAGAGTTCAGGGATGATGGAACGCCAGATGGAGGCGCTCACCTCGGCGCAGGGCTTATCGAAACGGATCTTGAAAAGGAAGCGGCGGTCGAAGGCCGGGTCGAGGTTGGATGTGAGGTTGGTGGTGGCGATGAGGATACCACTGAAGCGTTCAAGTTCCTCCAGAAAGATGTTCTGCAGACCATTTTCCATTTTCTCGGTGGAGTTACGGACATTCTCGAAACGCTTGCAGAGAAAAGCGTCGGCCTCGTTGAGCAGGAGGATGGGCGAAAGTTCGTTCTCATCGTTTGCCTTCCGGTAGTCGCGGAATAGGCGGCGGGCGTTCTGCTCCGATTCACCAATCCACTTGCTTAGGATATGGGCGATGTCTGCGGAGAGTACCTTTCGGCCTGTTGCCCTGGCGAGTTGAAGGGCCGTTTCGGTCTTTCCGGTGCCCGGCGCACCGAAAAAGAGGCAGGTGAAGCCGGTGCGCATACCCTTTGCCTCCATCGATTCAAAGACACGGTGCAGGTTGTCTGGGCTCAAGAGCGCGGAAAGACGCTGAACCTGCTGCTTCTCGGCTTCGTTGTAAAAGAGTTCCTTGGGCGTGTATTTGGCGCTGTCTTCGAGCCAGATGCTCTTGTGCCCCTCAAAAGGGGTGGCTTCTTTCAGGCAGTCTTCAACGATGTCGTCACGGATCTTGAATTGACCTTCCTCGATCAGCCCGTCGACCGAAACCTCTTCAAGGATTTTATACTTGAAGAGGTCGAGGCAGCTGTGGCAGTTCTCCAGCCAGAAGATGGCTTCATCATAAATGGAATCATCAGCAAAATAGTCTCGTACATCCACGACCGAAAACTGGTTGCCGTGGAAACGGGCTCCGTAGAGGGCAAGATAGAAAAGGTACCGTTCCTGATCCGGCAGCTTGAGGGGTACGATGTGTTTGGTAAAGGCCATGCCCAGGCTGGATTCCGGATTGCTGCGGATCAGCAGGTCGGCCTCTTCAACAAACAACTCATCGGCCATCTGCCTACGGTACACCTTCCCCAGGTACCGCTTGATTTTCGCAAGTTGGGCTTCCGTGCACATACCCTTCGGGTCTGTCCGTGTGTAAGCCTTGTTTTTCATCAACGCGGCCATCGCCTCGGCAGGAATGGATATCTTCTCCTCGGAGATGCGCAGGTAGCCCTTCTTGCGAAGAGCAAGGAACTCGTCGGCGTGCGACATAAGTTCCAGATAGGAGCAGCCGACCGCATCGGCAATCTCGCGGAAGGAGGTCCGCTTCCCGGCCGCTCCTTCGACGGAGAGTCCGAGCAGCGCCGATTGCAGGGCTGTCAGCCCGAGTGCCTCTCGGAGCATACTGGTTTCTTTTTGGATGCTCTCGGCGCTGTCGAGAGCGGGATCGAACAGGTTGAGTTCGGAGTTTTTAATATTGGTGACGATGGTGTTGAGGGCGTTGAGAATGTTTTGTTCCATATTAATTGATTGGTTGATTCTGATTATTATAAATGTATCAGGGCTACAGGGTTTGTACCCTGCGACCGTAACGTTGATAAAAGAGAGCGAACCACCTGCGAGGGACGAGGAAGTACCGGATTCCAGTGCATAATGTGAAGGCACTTTCATCCAGGTGTTTGACAGATTCGGGTATCAAGATTTCCAGCAGGGAGGAGCACCCGCTGAAAGCCGTCTTCCCAATCGATTTCAACAGCGGAGGGAAGTCGATGTCCTTGAACTTATTGCACCCCATGAAGGCCGCTTTGTCTATCTTCTCCAGGGATTCGGGCAGGAATATTTCCTTCAGACTCCGACAATCCCGGAATGCGTTTTCGCTGATAGACGTTACCGTATCGGGCAATGTGATGGTCCAGAGGGACTCGCACTCACGGAAGAAAGAGTCGGGGATGGTTTTCATTTTTTTGGGCAGAACCACTTCTTTCAGGTTCGTACAGCCCTCGAAGACCCCTTTCCCAATTCGCACGACACTGTTGGGAATGACGATTCTTTCCAGATTCCAGCAGTCCTTGAAGGCATGAGCCTGTATTTCCCGGAGTCGGGACGGCAGCGTAACTGAAACCAAAGAGGTGCAACCTTCAAACATGGATTCAGAAATGGTCTTCAATCCTGCCGGCAAGGTGACTTCCTTCAACGATGCGCATCTGGAGAAGGCCCGTTCGCCGATAATCTCGACGCTGCGCGGAATCCGAACCCGCTCTATGCTTTTGCTTTCGCTGAATGCGCTGTCCTCGATGGCCTGCAGTTCATCGGGGAGGAAGACTTCCTTCAAAGCGGGTGATTTCAATACGGGCATGGCGGGAAGGCACTGCATCGAAGAAGGAATCCTGAGCATTCCCTCCTCAAGGTGGCTGGATTCTCCCACCTCTTTTTCCAAACGATCATTCATTCCCGGCCATTGGCCGCGGAGACGCTTTCCGCCAAGGTAATATGCGCTGTAATAAGGGGCCTGGTCTTCGATGGCGTGATATTTCTCATAGAGTCCGTTTTGTCGATCACCCTTGTGGATCTTGCCGAGGATTATCGCTTCACCCGTGAACCGGTCGATTTCGTAGAGGGCCGTCCTTTGCAGGGTGTCACCTTCGACAGGCCGTTCAACCGTTTCTGCCTCCCCGATGACACGATCCAGGCGGTTCCACCAGATCCGTTTCTGAGTAGCCCCGGCAGAGAAAGCTGTTAATCGGCCGTTCATAAAAGCAACCCTTTTTGGGAAGCCACTGTAGTTCTTCCAACAACGGGCAGATTGCGGCGTCAGGTTGCCGTGTCTATCACCTTGCAGGATGCACCACGGATTACTGTCCATACCCCAATGGGTGTCGATGATGTGTCGCAGATTGATGCGGGACTTCTCGGATTCCTCGACGTTGAATACTTGAAGCCCGTTTTCAAAAATGCGATAGAGTTGCAGGGTTGAGACCTTGAAAGGATTGATAGGCTTACTATGACGGACGGCCTGCGGGAAGGAATCGATGATCTCCATCGGTGAATCGTAAGCGAGCGGATCAACGTGGTTGATTTTGGCTACCTTGACGGCTTGAAGAATCTTCAGCTCATCTTCAGGCAGAATGACGGTGCCGGAACAAAACCACTTGCAGGCGGCTCGTTGAGCGACAGGCGTCTTGAGAGAATCGAGATACAGAATCCATTCAAGGACAAAGGCACAGACCTCTTCATCTTTCTTTTTGGAGAGGCGTATTTTCTTTTCGAGTTGACGGCCGAGCAGGCCCAATTGATTCCGGGACATCTTTTCTCCGAGTTCCGGATTGTGTGAGATGGGGTACTGGGTGGCAAGAAATGCTGCCACCGTACCAGAATTGCCGTTTTTCTTCAAATTTTGCGTATTTTGTTTTTGTTTTTTTGTTATCAATTCTTAATGAAATGGGCATAGTGAGAGGGTCGCGTTCATGGTTATGAACACGTAAAAGTGAATTTGAAAATTGTCAAAGAACGAACAGGTGGATCTTTCACCACCTATGATTTGATATTTCACAAATCTTTTTAAAAAAGTATGAGTGAGGGATTTTTTTGTCGGGATGAAAGTAGGACGAATAACTTGCACTTCCAAATAATAGCCGTCAATTATTGCCAAATTATGGCAAAATTTCTATTTTTGTATTGAACATAGATGGCATTCCCATGATAGCTGTTGCTTCAAAAAGTCGAAAAAAAGAAAATCTCGAACGAGATTATCCCGGGGCAATCTTCATTGATGTCACATCCCGGGCTGAAGACGAATTTGTCAGGCTCAGTCCCTTTTATCCGCATGACGGCATTCCCGTTCCCTTTTCGCCGGGTAGGACATCCGCATCTGTAGAAGGGATTTGGCAAGGTTTGAAGGTTTTCGAGTTGGCCGATATTGACACAAGTCTGTTCGAAAACCGGAAGATGCGGGGACTGAAACGTTCCAAGAAGAAATACGGCAAGGTTCTGGGGCATAAGAAGGGCGTTGACGGCGATCCGGCTCAGTTGCTCGATATAGTGATGGCCCGTAAGTTCATATATGCTCCGACTTACCGCTGGATGCTGGAGAATAAGGCACAAGAACAAGTGGAAAAGATTCGGGCGCTATCTGAGAAAGGTATTGTCGTCCTATTAGACTATGCAAAGAACACAAATCTTTATGTCAATTCTCCGCTCTCTCATGCTTGGCTGATCAAGGCCTACATAGAGGACTGCTATCCGGAGCCGACTCCCTCTGAACTGGCCAGGACTTTGCCGGAAGACCTTTCTATCGATAATTATGTCGGAGAATGGATTACCGTCCGACAATACGGGCTGGGAGAGATTGTTGAAATTGATGGTTACAAAGCCACGGTCGACTTCTGGCCTTTGAAAAAGGTGATTTCCCTTGTGGCGGACAGTGTGGAACCCTTCCGTGCTGAAGGAGACTTTACCTTCATTCGGGAGAATGTCCGATACCAAAAGCGCCCTGCTGTCCGCGAGTTGGAAGTCGTCGCTTGTACGAACAAACAGGTTACAGAATTGACGATTCCGGAAACCGTGACCATCAACGGGGACTCTTATCTGGTGACGTCGATCGGTAGTGTGGCTTTTGCGGGTATGCCGACGCTGCACTCCCTGTCCATTCCTTCTTCTATTCGCGACATTGCTCCCGACGCTTTCTTGCTGAGTGAAAACATTTTCCAGTTCAAAAAAGTGGTCTGTTGCCGAGACCAGGTGACTCTGATGATCAACCGAGATGGAAAATGGGGCGTACTGGCCGACCCGCGTAGGAGAGTTGCTGCCGTTCCATTCGAATACGAAAGTATCCGTTTCTGCGCCGCCAGGTTGGTGCCTCAGCAAAAGACTCCCGTTTATTACTTTTTGGTTAATCAATTTGGGCGTTGGGGGTTGCTCAACAAGGCAGGAAGGCAGCAGGCGCCCTGCATCTATGATGAACTGTCTCCGGTGCTGGATAACGGCTTGCTGCAGGGCTTTGCTTTTCGACGGGGCGATATACGGGGCATCATTGACGGAAAAGGACAGGAAACCATTCAACTGGAAGACAACGTATGGCACACAACGACTTCAAACGATATATCTGGCTTATAGAACTGCTGCATAGGGTTGACGGGGCTTCTTTCGCCGACATTGATGATGCTTGGCAAGATGACCCCTTGCTGAATCCTGTTGGCGCACCACTGCCGGTCAGAACTTTCTACAATCACATCAATGCCATCAAAGAGATATTTGACCTTGAGATTACCCAATCCAAGCGAGACAGGAAATACCGAGTCACGAACTACTACGGGAGAGTACAGGAGGAGATTGTGTCCTACCTTTCGCTCAACGCCACGATCAATCGGTATAAGGATTTACGGGGAAGGGTTTTAGGGGAAGAAGAATCTCTTGTTGATCAGCATTATCTACAGCTGTTATGTCAAGCCATGCATGAAGGGAAGCAGGTCCGGCTTGAATACAAGAAATACGGCGATATTCATTCCAGGGCTAGAACGCTGTCTCCCTATTGCCTGAAAATATTCAAGCGTCGCTGGTACCTTCTTGCGAAAGAGGGGGATTCTCTCAAGACCTTTGCGCTTGATGACAGAACTACCGGCATTGAGATGCTGGATGAAGCCTCCGACTATGCAAAAGATTTTGATGCGGAGGCCTATTTTCGTGATACCTTCGGTATTCTGAAATCACCAGCCAGAAATGTAATCGTAAAGGCGTACGGTCACGAGGCTGATTATTGGCGGTCTTCACCATTACATCCGTCCCAGCAGGAAATAGAGACGGAGAACGACTACGCGGTTTTCTCTTTGAAAGTCGGGACAGATGCCTGGGAATTCGTTCAGGAACTGCTGTCCCGCGGGGACCGGATAGAGGTTCTCAAACCTCAGTCATTGAGAAAAGAAATAGCTCGTAACATTGAGGTGATGAGAGGAAGGTATGCTGAGTATTAGAACTAGAATTGCCCCTCGATTTAATCTCATTTGTTGGACGCGAAACGGATGAATCATCCATTTCATGCCTTTCACGTCAGCAGATCAGGGTTATTTGAAGGATTTGAGGCCGCGAAAGGGACCAAGCGACGCTCTCATCCGTTTCGCGTCCAACGATCCCGCCCGAGCACACTTCCGAAGACTTCCGGAAGTCTGTACTAGTACCCCAGGTTCTCCCCGTTGAGGATGCGGCCGAAGTACCAGAGGTGGAGTTGGAGGGCGTAGTCCCAGTATTTCCAGGAGTGGGTGCCGGGGGAGTAGATTTCGAGGTAGGGGATGCCCAGTTCCTTGCAGCGTTCGCAGAAGGCGCGGTTGCTGGGATAGAGGCTGTCGTCGTAGCCGCAGCTGACCAGGATGAGTTTGTCGGTGCCTTTGGCGTTCTCGAGCCGGTTGATGGCGGATTCCTTGTCGTGCCGCTTGTTTTCAGGCGTATAGGGGCCGATCAGTTCTGAGAGGCCGAGCCGGCCACGTTCGGAATTCAGGTCGAGCACGCCGCTCATCGAGCCGGCGCCGCGAAAGCGGCTGATGTCGTCGAGGAAGAGGTTGATGGCGCCGTGGCCGCCCATCGACAGGCCGGTGATGAAGGTTTTCTCCGGCTTGAGGTAATACTTCTTCATCAGGGTGGGGTAGAGCTCCTGGTCGAAGAATTTCCGCCACTGGCGCTTGTAGGGATCGTCCGCATCTACGTACCAGCTGTCATAGAAGCCGTCGGGGCAGATGATCAGGAAACCTGTCTGGTCGGCCAGCTTCTGGAGTTCGCATTTGTCGCTCCAATTGCGGTAGCAGCCGGCCCAGCCGTGCAGCAGGAAAAGGGCGGGTGCGGGGTCCGGCTCGCCGCAGCATTCCACGCAGTATTCCGGGGCGTAGTTGGCTTCGATCTGCTGCGGGATGAAGACCAGGATGGAGTCGTTCTCGTGCAGGTTGGGCGAGGTGATCACGACGAGGTCCTGGGCGCTTGCCGCCAGGGACAGGCCCGCGAGCAGGAGGGCGCAGACGATTTTTTTCATATTCCGGAGTTTTTTCGTAATTTTACTACTTGACTTGTTTTGCAAATTTATGAAAAATTATCGGATCTATATCTGTTTTATCATCGTTGCGACCCTGATGATCGTGCTGTGGCCCAAAGAGGGGAAATTCCAGTACGAATACCAGAAAGGACGTCCCTGGGTCTATGAGACGCTGATCTCGCCGATCGATTTTCCGATTCTCAAGACCGAGGCCGAAATGTTGAAGGAGAAAGAGGACCGGGCTTCCGAAACGATCGCCTATTACAGTTATGATCCGTCGGTGGCTGCCCCCCGGCTCGAATCGTTCGGCCACAAGGCCGTTGAACTCAAACTCGACGAGGACCTTACCCGGGAACTCTATACCCACCTGAGCGAAGCCTACGAGCGGGGCATCGTCTCGGAACTCGTCGCGGACGACCTGTCCGACCAGGTCATCTCGGTCAAGCGCGACAAGCGGATCACCGAGATGCCCGCCGCGGATGTTTTCGACATCGAACGGGTGTTCCTCGTGCTCAAGTCAGACCTGGTCTATGACTATCCCGAGATGGACATCGATTCCGTCGCCGCGCAGCTTGACCTGCGCTCGTTCATCGTGCCGAACCTTTTCTTCGACGAGAACACCACCCGGATGGTCCACCGCGAGGCCGTCAACTACATTTCGCCGACCAAAGGCATGGTCTATGCCGGACAGCTCATCGTCTCGGAAGGCGAGATCGTGACCAGCGACATCTGCCAGATCCTCGATTCCTACAAGGCGGAATACAAGCTGAGCTACGGCTATTCGGGGTCGCCGAACGCTCTGTTGGCCAGTCATGTACTGCTGGCTCTCTGTGTGCTGGCCCTGTTCTTTTTCTCCTTGTATTTCATCGACCGCCGGCTGTTGACGGACCTTCCCAAGCTGATCTTCCTGCTGCTGATGCTGCTGATCGCTTTCCTGGGCGTAGTCATCCTGTTCCGGGTGGACCAGCGGCTGCTCTATCTCTTCCCGTTCGCCGTGACAGTGCTTTTCATGAGTGCCTTTTTCCGCGACGAGGTGGCCTTCGCCGTCTTTGCGGTGACCATCATCCCGCTGCTCCTGATTCCCGAGAACGGCGTCGAGCTGTTCCTGATCAACCTGATCGCCGGAGCCGTGGTGCTGTTTGCCTACAGCCGCCTCAGCCGGGGCTGGCTGCAGTTCCTCAACGCGATTTTTATCTTCCTGGCCATGGCACTGGTGAACCTGGCCTTCAAACTGGGCGCGGGTGACTTGTCGTATGCCATCAAGTCGGCCAACTTCTTGTTCCTGGGCGTCAATGCCATCCTGGTGATCATGCTCTATCCCTTCGTCTTCCTGTTCGAGAAGATTTTCGGCTTCGTGTCCTACTCGCGGCTGTGGGATCTGTCGGATACCAACAACAAGCTCCTGCAGCAGCTGCAGTACAAGGCGCCGGGTACGTTCCAGCACTCGCTGCAGGTGGCCAACCTGGCCGAGAATGCGGTGCGTGAAATCGGCGGCAATGCGATGCTGGTTCGCGTAGGCGCCCTCTACCACGATATCGGCAAGATGGAGAATCCGATGTGTTTCATCGAGAACCAGGCCGAAGGCGTCAACTACCACGCCGGCCTCACGCCCGAGGAAAGTGCCCGGGCCATTATCCGGCACGTAGATGACGGTATGGCGCTGGCCCGCAAGGGCAGGCTTCCCGCCGTGGTGTCCGATTTCATCGCCTGCCACCACGGGAAATCGCTTACGCTCTATTTCTACAACGTCTATTGCAATGCGGGCGGCGACCCTGCCAACAAGGAGCCCTTTACCTATAATGGCCAGTTGCCACGCACCAAGGAACAGGTGGTCGTGATGATGGCGGATGCCGTGGAGGCTGCCTCCCGCACGCTGAAAGATTACTCCGAGGAAAGCATCTCCGCGCTTGTGGAGCAGATCATGACCAACCGTTTCGACGACTCACAACTCGCGGAAGCCGACATCTCGATCCGCGACATCAATGTCGTCAAGGAGTCGTTCAAGCGTTACCTGCAGCAGATTTACCACGCCCGGATCGCTTACCCGAAGCGCCAGCAAACGACAGGACAAGGAGCATAACCAGGAGTGCCAGGAAAGCGTAAGATGCGATGCGCCCGGTCAGGTCACCATGCTTGACGAAGGGCGTAAGGGTGTCATTGCCGTTCACCGTACCACGCAGCGTAGTTTCCACCCACCAGCCCGTGGTGGCGTGCACGTCTCCCTTTTGGTCAATCAGACCTGAGGTGCCCGTATTGGCTGCCTGGACGACGTCGCGGCGGTTCTCGATGGCCCGCAGACGGGCAAAATTGAAGTGCTGGTGATAGCCCGGCGTGTCGCCCCACCAGCCGTCGTTGGTAATCACGGCCAGGAAGTTGGCTCCTTTGCGGGTTGCCACGCGCGACCAGTCGCCGTACACCGACTCGTAACAGATCATTACGCCAACCTTCCGTCCGTCGCCGCCCGGAAGGGCGTCCATCTCATCCTGCGTGCCGTAACTGCTGCTCGATCCGCCGAACTTCTGGATCAGGCGGCCCAGGAAAGGGAATACATACTCATAGGGGATGATCTCCACGCCCGGCACGAGTTTCGACTTGACGTAAGAGCCGTAAAGGTTCTGCGCGTCCAGCACCATGGCCGTATTGTAGACATCGACCCACTGGCCTTCCCCCTGCGGGCGGGCGCTGCGCGAGGGCTTGGCCTTCGTCTCGAATCTGCGGTAGGTGAGGGCCCCCAGCAGCATATTGGTTCCGGGATGCCCGGCCAGGAACGCGCGGTAACGCATATAGGAAGGGTTGGTCTCCGGATGGTCGATATCGATGTTGTAGGTGAAGGTCTCCGGTGTGATGACATAGCGCGTGTCGGGCGTCATCTCTTTTTCCATCAGCTGTACCAGGCGGTAGTCCAGACCGCTCTGCGGTTCGACGCCGTATTTGTGGAACGGGTCGATGTTGGGCTGGACCACGACCACTTCGAACGGGTCGTCGGATTCCTGATAGGTCGCATACCGGATCTCCGAGCAGAGAACCGGCACGAAGACCAGCAGCGTTGCGGAGACGGTGCTCCAGCGTCGCTGCATCTGGGTAGTACTGGTCAGCACCAGGAAAACCAGCATGTTGCAGAGCAGGATCCAGGCGGAGCCGCCCACGGCGCCCGTGACCTCATACCACTGTACGAGACGGGTTGAGGTGGCGAAGGCATTGCCCAGACAGAGCCAGGGCCAGGAGAGTTCGATCTCGAAATAGACGTGCTCCCACGCAAGCCATGTCACGATGAACAGGAGCAGGGACTCAAGTCTTGCTGCGAAGGGTCGCTTCTCGTGCCGCCGGATGACTTTGGCGCCCCAGCGATAGATCGCGAAGACAGCCGCCATCTGGAGGGCGTTGAGGATGATCGCGGCGATGGCGCCCGGCCCCGAGACGAACCAGATCCAGAAAGTGGTGGCGATGTTGAACGCCAGGAACGCGCAGAAGTAGTACCAGAAGGCGTGGCGGACCTTGTGCACGCGGAGCAGTTCGTCCAGGAAAAACAGGGGCACGAACGCGACGAGGGAGAGGAAACCCAGGTGCGGCACCAGGAACGGAAGGCTCATCAGCAGCGCGAAACCGGCGGCCAGGAGCCAGAGTCCGCCTTTGGGATATTTGTCGGGAGAGGATGCCATGTTGCGGTCAATCAGTAATGACAGACAAAGATAGGTTTTTTGATGGAATAATGGTATATTTGTCCCCGCTTAGAAGATTATGGTTCTGTTTTTCCTCAAGGCGCTCCTCGTCGGTCTGACCGCGGCCATCCCCCTTGGCCCGCTGGGGATTATGTGCATCCAGCGGACGCTCAGCAAGGGGCGTTGGGCGGGTTTCGCCGTGGGCCTCGGCTCGTCGGTAGCCGATACGTTCTATGCTACCATCGCCTTGCTCTCGGTCTCTTACATCAGCCAGTTCCTCGACCGGAACCGCATCTGGGTAATGCTGATCGGCGGCGCCATCGTGCTTGGCATCGGCCTGCAGATCGCCTTGAAGAATCCGATCAAGGACCTTCGGCGCCCGATTGCCGGCTCGCTCAGTTCCCGGCGGGCCCGCGACCTGCTGAAAGGTTTCCTGATGACCATCACCAATCCCGGCGCCCTGGTGCTGATGCTCGGTCTGTTCGCCTTCTTCGGCCTCGACCTGGGCGACGGCAGTCATCCGGAGGCGGCCGGCTTCGTCCTGGGAGGTGTCTTTCTGGGAACGGCGGCCTGGTGGTTCCTGCTCAGCAGCGGGATCAGCCTTTTCCGGAAACGCTTCCGCTTGCGGCAGATCATCGCCATCAACCGCATCTCCGGTATCCTGATCGCTGTTATCGGCCTGTCTTCCCTGGCGGAAGGTCTGGCACAGCTTATTTTTCATCAGTCCTTATTGGGTTAGGCTATGGGACTTTTCATCAAGAAAAAGACGAAAGCGGCGCTCGACCGCAAGAAAGTGGTGGTCAGCCACGTCGTGCTGGCTGTCTGCATCCTGTTGATGGCCATCAATGTGGGTGGATTCATCTTCTTCCCGCGCCTGATGGCGCCCATGTCCATCCTGCTGTCAAACGCGATTACGCTGATTCTGGCCATCATCGCCTTCCGCCCCATCAATGCGCTGATCGAGAACCTGCTCGAAAAACGGCAGCAGGAACTGCTCGAGCAGCAGCAGATCGAGCACGAACTGGAGCAGAAAGTGGATTTGCTGGAAAGCCGTAACCGCGAGCTCGAGAACAAACTCGACACGCGCGCCCAGACGGAAGGCTCGCCCGCGGACATCGACTTCACCTTCAAACTCGAGCAGATGGAGTATGCGAAGAAAGGGTATGTGGTCAAGGAAGAACCGCTGGAATCCTTCGCTTCGGACGACCGTTTCAAGGGCATGATTCCCGACGTGGGCCTGTTCAACAAGATGCTCGACGCCCTGATGATGAAGGACCAGGGAGTCCGCAAGGTCTTGTATATCAAGAAATACTACTATAAAGTGTCCATCGGCCTGGATTTCAACCGCATCAAGTTCACCTTCGCGGACGACCAGCTGCTCTTTTCCGGTGTGAAGTTCAGCCGGCTGCACGACATCAGCAGCGAACTGGAACCCGATACGGACGACATCGACCACTGCTGGATCCTCAATACGCTCGACGGCTGGGCGGAAATCAAGCATTCCAATTACTACGACACCTTCAAGGACGCCTACACCCGTATGCAGGAGGCGGAGACACGCGACAGTCTCGAGGCTGAAGTGGAAAGCCTTTGCCAGCAGTACACCAACATCTTCCGCCGCAACATCCAGGCACGGTTCCCCCAGGCCGGTTTCGTGGAAAGCATCGAGGACAGCGACCGCAGCTGGTACGCCCTGCGAGAAGGCGGCCAGTACCGGATGGTCCGCGATATTGCGGCCAACATGCTCATGCTGACCAACGTGATCGGGGAGACCAAGCAGATTGAAGAACAGGGTCGTCTCTAACGGAATTTGACAAAAAAATCAAAGATTGCGAGGAATTTCAAAAAGTTTGCTATATTTGCAGTCCCAAAGCCAAACGGCCGGGAAAAAAGGTCCTTTAGCTCAGCTGGTTTAGAGCGCCTGCTTGACAGGCAGGAGGTCAGCAGTTCAAATCTGCTAAGGGCCACAAGAAGAAGGAGAACATCGGAAGATGTCCTCCTTCTTTCATTTTCAGAGGGCGTGCTCCGCTTCGGAACACGCCCTCCTACTAACCTAAACTTAAACTTAAACTATGAAAAACTTCGAGCGTTCAAGTTGCAAAACCTATGCCATCGGCTGCATCTTGCCATAGGCCGATTCGGGCGATTGTTAGCACTTTTTGGAAGAGGGGTTTTGACGGTGACGCGGTGTCTCTTTTTTTTGTATCTTTTCGATTCCCGCCATGAAAGAAGAGGGGTGGCAGGGAACAAGATGTAGATCAATTTCTTACAGCGCTCCGTTCCGTTTGTCTCCAAAACGACGGGACAAAAACGGGACAAGAATCAGATTTATCAAATCAAAGAGCCGTCTGTCCGGATGCCCCGCTCAGATCACGTCTGCATCCTTCAATTACAAAGATAACAATTAGTTCCGTCATTAGCAAGAGGACCGATCGGGTTCCTCTATCATCCGGCTCTGACTGCTTCCGTCCCGCCGGGGCAGAGTACCGTGAAACACCCGAAATCGGGTACTTTGGTACCCTCACGCAAAATAGTTGAAAAATTTTTTCACTTTTTTTTTGATGGCACTTTCTTCTCCGACGTTGCCATCTTCCTCGTTGTGCATTGTACAAGACGGTGCTTCTCTGTTTGCCGCCCGTTTTGCCGTGTCCTTTCCTCCGGTATTGTACAATCGGCGTCTCCGTCACGTCCTCAATCTCACTTGACTATACGTTTCGATAGGTGCACCGGATGCCATGTTTTCGGGTCGTCCTTTGTACATCCGATTGCCGTCCGGGTTTAGTCGGATTTGCCATGCCGACTCCATAAATGTGTCGGCAAAATCGGTGTTATTGCCGCACCTAATACGCTGTACACCAACATTATACGCTTGTTTATTTAGAGATTTATTCCATATCTTTGCAGCACGAATGAGACACGAAAACTCTAAAATACAGCGAATATGTCAGAAGTAAACGAAACCAAGAAAAGCCAGGCCGTCCATGAGGGCGACCGCAAGTTCACGGACCTTCAGTCGAGGGTCCAGACCCTGGAGAACCTCTGCTACTCCGCGAAGGAGGTTCTGAACCTGGAGGAAGCCGCCAGTTTCCTGGGCATCGCCAAGAGCACGCTCTACAAGATGACCCACGAGAACCGGATTCCGTTCTACAAGCCTGCGGGCAAGCTGATCTATTTCGAGAAGAGCGTCCTGCTGGACTGGATCCGCAGCAACCGCATCATGTCCGAGTCGGAGATACAGGAAGCTGCCCGGAAGAAACTCATTGAACTCAATTCACAAACAAGCCGATGATGGAACAGACGATTTCCTACAGCCTCATCCTGACAAAGGACCAGGCAGACTATCTTTCCGCGAGCAAGCAAGGGATCAACCGTATGCAGGCACTGGTCTCCCTAATCAACCTCACCCGAACCGCCGAAGAGGCATACGAGAAGAAAGGCTTTGCCGCCACCGTCCATGTCGGCCAGTTCGTCGCCTCCGAAGTGGAACTATCCCACCTGTTGAAATGCGACCGGAAGACGGTTTCAAGGGTCCTGGACCAGATGAACCAGGTGGGACTTGTCTCAACCGTCCAGAACAACCGGACGAGCATCCATACCCTGCTCTGCGTGGCGAGCTGGTATATCGACGGCCGGTCCGTCAGGAACGGCTTCTACAGGAGGCTGTCTGACCGGAGTACCGGGAATATGAACGAAGGGAAAGGGAAGATAGGATAGGGCGTCCGCCCGGTTCCTTCCTGTCCTTTCCGGATGAGTCACAATCTTGACTGCAATGAAACAACAATGTCTTGAATCTGCGTTCCGCAGAACCCGGCAGAGGATGCCGGAGGGTGCCGCGGTCCAATCGCGACACCGCCATAGCGAGAAATGCCAATGTCGTACCGTCTCGCGATGCGACCTGTACAACGATGGCTTCTTGCCTGCTCCCTGGCTCGCACCGTTTTCCCTCCTTTTCAACAATCTCTTTTGCCGGATCTGGCTTGCCGGTGCCTGGCACATTGTCATGTCGCGTAAGGGGACATGCATATTGAGTTACCCCCTTCCCTTTATTTCCGGCAGAAACGGGCAAGCCCCAAGGAGAGCGGAATCGGAATGTGCCAGACCCGAGCCTACCCGGAAGCCCACCTCATCGGTCCGGCAAGACCATAGGAT